>Ga0164309_10000046_pt1 | contig 66585 bp, 59 predicted proteins | sample Whisoiple_247_MG_FD_109984 | JGI IMG/M metagenome (GOLD analysis project Ga0164309, IMG submission 109984) | Soil microbial communities amended with fresh organic matter from upstate New York, USA - Whitman soil sample_247_MG | ecosystem: Environmental > Terrestrial > Soil > Unclassified >... | reverse complement strand
TTGGAGGCACCGGTGCGCTCGGACGTGGCCGTGACCGGAGAGATCACACTGCGCGGCAACATCCTGCCAGTGAGCGGCGTCAAAGATCAGGTGCTGGCCGCACATCGCGCGGGGATCCGCGAGATTTTGTTGCCGACGCGCAACGAGCGCGATCTCGAAGACGTGCCGACCGAGGTCAAGAACGACATCCGCGTTCACTTCGTATCGCGCATCGATGAAGTACTTGGCTTGGTGCTGCGAGCCCCAGAAGCGTCGGAGAGCGACGACCGTGAAGTGCCGCAGTCGGGCGGCGACGCGCACCCCTGACGCGTCGCCCCGTGACTGAACTCAGCGACTCGCGCCGCGGCCCTCAACGGGGTGAGCCCCAGCTCCCCCCGTTGCCGCAAACGCGCGCGGTGCGAGTAGCCGCCGCGTTCACGCTGTTTTCGTTCCTAGCCTACGGCTTCATTCCTCAGTTCGGCGGTCCGGGATATGAGTCTTCGCTCGCGGCCGGGCTGATCTTGCCGGCGACCAGCGCGCTGTGCATGGCGTTTGGCATCGCGGGCCTGCGCGTCACTCCGCTCCAGGCCTTTGGCCGCGGAATTTCGCTTGGCTTCAGCTTGGCCGTGCTGGGCCTAGTGGTCGTATTCGGGCATGGCTTGCGCGTGGGAATGTGTGACGCCACCTGGGGCGTCGAGTTGTACTTGCTCGCGCCACTGCCTGGCGCGGTACTCGCCGGCGTTTACGGAGCCGGCATCGGCCTGTTGGCGAGTCGTGTGCGACCGGGATATCGGCGTCGGACGGTTTGTATTTTGGGGGCGCTCAGTGGCCCCTTGGGCGGCATTGTCGTGAGTCTCGGACGTTTCTACACGAGCCCGATGGTGTTCGCGTTCGATCCGTTCTTCGGCTACTTCTCGGGCCCGCTCTACGACACGGTGATCGACGCTTTTTGGACGCTCGCGACCTACCGTGCTGGCACCGCGCTCAGCTTGCTGGCCCTGGGCACGGCCGCCGCGTTCTTCGACGAATCCCTAAAATTTCAGGGTTTTCGTGGACGCTATTGGCTGGTTGGGGTGGGCATCGCAGCGAGCACAGCGAGCCTCGCCTTGATCTGGAACGGCAGCTCGCTCGGCCACTTCAGCACGCGCGCGTCGATCGAGGCAGCGCTCGGACAGCAGCTGTACGGCGCACGTTGCGACGTCAAATACTCGAGCGGGATCTCGCGTCGTGATGCGCTACTCTTCGCGCGCGACTGCGACGCCGAACTCGCCGCCGACGAAGCGTATTTCGAGATCCAAGGGCCAGCGCGCGTGACCGCGTTCTTGTTCGCGAACGAGGGCGAAAAAGGGCGCTTGATGGGCGCGTCCAGCACGTACATCGCCAAACCCTGGCGACGGGAAATCTACGTCCAAGCCTCGGCCTATCCGCATCCGGTAGTCGGCCACGAGTTGGCGCACGTGCTCGCCGGTAGCTTCGGCCAAGGGCCGTTTCGTGTGTCGGGGCCGGTGGGCGGCTGGATCCCAGATCCAGGTCGCATCGAAGGTGTGGCAGTCGCGGCCTCGCCCAACGACAACGACGACTTCACTCTCGATGAGTGGGCCAAAACGCTGCTCGATTTGCGGCTGTTACCGCCCTTGGAGTCGGTGTTTCGCCTGGGCTTTTTGGGCCAAAATTCGTCGACCGCATACACCGTGGCGGGCGCTTTCCTGCACTGGTTTCACGATCACTATGGTGCGGCGGGCGTGCGGCGTTGGTACGGTGGCGAGCCGATCGAGCGTGTTGCGAACCAGTCTTTCGCAGCGCTCGAAGCCGCGTGGCGCGCTGATCTGGCGAAGGTCATCGTGGCCCCGAGCTTGCTCGACGAAGCTCGCGTGCGCTTCGACCGACCGTCGTTGTTCGGCCGTCACTGCCCGCGCATCGTCGACAAGTTGAACGGAGTCGCCAATCAAAAGCTGGGCAGCGGCGATACGGTTGGCGCGCGGCGCACCATTTCCGAACTGCTGCGGCTCGACCCACATCATACCGCCGCCAAATTCGAGCTCGCCGCGTGTGAAGTCAAAGACGGCAACGAGGCGGCCGCAATCGGCGCCTACGCCACGCTGGCCGCGTCACCCGAGCTAGCCAAGCTGGAACGCGCGGGTGCTCGCGAAGTCGAGGCCGACATCGAGCTGCGCGCGGGCAGGCTCACGGAAGCGCGGCGCGCCTACGACGCCGTGACGGCAATCGTGGCCGACGAAGATCGCCTGCGCACGTTGGACGTCAAACGGTCACCCGAAACCGAAATCCAACGCCGGGCGATTGTCGACCTGTTGGTCGGCGATCCGCTGCTGGGCGCGTCGTTCGAAGTTGCCGCACCGCGCATCGCAGACTGGGCCAACGCGGAACCAGAAAATGGCCTCCCCAGCTACTTGTTGGGCAAGAACCTGTTCAACCGCGGACGTTTCACGGAAGCAGCCCACTACCTCGATCAAGCGCTGAGCAAGCAGCTCGCCTTGCCGCGTGTCGCGCGCGAGGCCTGGCGAACGCGGCTCACGCTGGCTTGCGCGGTGGGCGACAGCGTCGCCAAAGCACGTGCGCTCGGCGCCCTGCGCGGCGATCCCGGACTGAGCCCCGCGCGCCGCGCGGCGATCGAGCGACTCGCGCTGCGCTGCCTCGCGCGTTAGCTAGGAGCGGCGCCGAAGTTCGGCTTCGAGCTCGGCGATTCGCCGCTCGGCAGCGCGCAGGGCTTCGGATTCGCGCTGACGGGCTTCGGACTCGCGCTGACGGGCTTTGGACTCGTGCTGACGGGCCTCGACTTCGTGCTGAAGCGTCAGTTCTGCGAGCTGACGCCTCTCGATTTCGACCGCTCGTCCTCGCGCGTGATGTTCCTCTGGCGTGAGGAAAAGCGAGTTTCCGCGCTCGTCACGACTCAATCGCAGGGACAATTCGCCGTTCGAAGCCTCGACCGGTAGCCAGTATCCTCCCAGATGGCGACTTTGCGCCCAAGACTCGAACAATCTCCGCTCGAACAGATCATCGCCGACGAAATCCCAGATCCGGAGCGGGCATTCAGGGGTCTGGGAATTGAACCAAACGAGTTCACTGACCCCGAGTCGCCGATAGCGCTCGAGTTTGTCCGCCCAGATCGCTGCGCTCGAATCTGTGTCGCTGATGATCTCGACGGCAACCTGCGGCACGCCGCGTTCCCACACCTTCCAAGAGTCGAAGTCCTCGTTCTTGTTTCCGAATCGCACGAACGCATCGGGCGCGAGGCAAACGCGAGGATTCGTTGGATCCCAGTACACGAATTGGTCGGATCCGATCATGGCAATGTCCTCGAATGCATGCCTGAGGAACAGATAGACCAGCGTTCGCAGCCGGAGGTGCCGCGTGCCCTCACCCACGTCTTCGTCCACCGGAAAGAACAACGGAAGCTCTTCCATACCAAGCATCGCCATACCTTATCCCTTTCATATCGCCCCATCCAGTCGGACAGGGGCAGGGCGAGTTGCGCGAGCTCAGCCGCCAAAGCCGCGCACTGTGACGGCGCGCAGCAAATGACGTTGTGCGGCAGCAAACACGGCGAGCGCCGGCAAGCTCAAGAGCACATTACCGGCCATCACCACGTGCCAACGCACGCCAGTGCCTTGCTCGCGCAGCAACGCGATCGCGAGCGGCAGGGTGCGGACCCGCTCATCGGTGGTGAGCACCAAGGGCCAGAAATAGTCGTTCCAATGCGAGACGAAGCTGAACAAAAACAACGAAATCAACGTCGGTCTGAGCAACGGCGCGAGCAGCCGATACACGATGTAAAGCTCGCTCGCGCCGTCCATACGCGCAGCCTCAATCTGTGCGTCCGGCACGCTGAGCAGCGCTTGGCGGACCAGAAACGTACCGAGGGCACTGACGCCGAATGGCAAGATCAAGCCGCTCATCGTGTTGACCAGCCCGGCGCTGGCGAGCAATGAGAACACCGGAACGAAGCGCACTTGGGCTGGCACCAAGAGCGTCGCCACGATTAACCCGAAAGCCCAGCGCTTGCCCTTGAACCGTAATTTGGCGAGTGCATAGCCCGCCGGGAGGGCCAGCGTGATCTGCAGTGCCGCGATGCCCAGCGCCATCACGCTCGTGTTCAAGAAGTAGCGCGCCAAGGGCAGCGCCCGAAACACCTCGCGATACGCCTCGAGCGAAGGCTGATTCGGCCAAAGTGCCGTAGGTGAGGCGACGATCTCCGCCAGCGGTTTGAGACTGGTCAAGCCCATCCACAAATACGGAAACAGCCAAACCGCGGCGACCAAACACAGGGCACCGCGTCGCACCCAAACGCCGAGCCCGGAAATGCCTCGTTTCACGCGCTTTCCTCAGTGCGAAAGAGCAAGAACTGCGCGCCAGTGAGTAGCAACAGAATCACGAAAAACACGACCGCCTCCGCGCTCGCGCGGCCGACCCGAAGATCCAGAAACAGCTGCTCGTAGATCGCATACACGAACACCGTCGTGGAACGCACCGGGCCACCCTGGGTCATCACGCGCACTACGTCGAACAGCTGAAAGCTCGCGATCAGGCTAGTCGTCGCCACGAATAACGTGGTCGGGCGCAAGAGCGGCCAGGTCACGCTCCGGAAACGCCGCACGGCGCTCGCGCCGTCCAGCTCTGCGGCCTCCAAGATCGACTGCGGGACATCCTGCAAACCAGCCAGAAAGATCACCAAGGCGTAACCGGTGATTTTCCAGATCGTGACGGCGGCGACCGCCCAGGGCGCGAGCGCCGGATCGCCCAACCAACGGGGAGCGCGTCCCCCCGCGAGGGGCCGCCAAATCGCAGCAAAAATGCCGGAATCCGCATCCAAGAGCCACAAAAACAAAAGCCCGACACTCACCCATGAAACGACGTACGCGCTGAACACGGCGCTGCGCACGAACGCCGCCCAACGCCCGGGGCGATCCAAAAGCAACGCCAGGGCGAGCCCGGCACTCATCGAACCGAGCACGACCGCGCCGCTCATCGACAGCGTGGTGGCGAAGGTCTGCCAAAGCTCGCCCGCGCGCAACAAGGAGCGGTAGTTGGCGAGGCCCACGTACCTCGGCGGAGTCAGCAAATCCCAACTCAGTAAGCTGTGCTCGATCAGCATGCCGAGTGGAAAAATGAAGAACACGAACAGCAAGAGCAGCGTCGGCAGCAACATCCAATACGGATCGCTCGGACGGCTCGGCTTCACGTGGGCTCCAAAGCCAGCGCGCGGGCTTCAGTCAGTAGCGCACTCGGATCGCGCTGCTCTACAACCGCGCTTTCCAAGCGCGGTTGTACGATTTCCCGCTGGATGCGGAACAAGTCCACCGACCAGGGCCAGGGCTCGGCGACCGAAAGCTGCTCGAGCGCAACGCGATCGTTCGGGTGAGCGGCGTAGTACCCGCGCTGTTCGAGCGTGCGCACCGCCCCGCGCGTGACGGGGATATAACCCGTCCGGGTGGACCACTCGATCACTTGTTCCGGCTCGTGCATGAAGCGCAGGAAGCGCACCGCTGCGGCTTTTTCGGTGCTCGGTGCGCTGCGCAACACGACCCAAAATGTACCGCCGGTGGGCACTGCGCGCTTCACGCCTGCGGGTAGCGGTGCGGCAATCAATTTGAAGCGCGCGTGTGCCTCCAAATACTTGAGGAAAGCGGTCGAAGACCAGATCATGGCGGCGCGGCCGCTCAAGAAGTCTTGATTGCACTGCTCCCAAGCGTTGTAGTCGCGTCCGGGCGGCGGCTTCATCAGGCCATCGCGAACCAGCTCTTGCCACAGCACGAGTGCCTCGACTCCCGCCTGGTCGCCCAGAGCAATGCGGCCACTTTCCGTGACGAGCGAGCCGCCCGCCTGGCCCAAGAGCGCTACCCAGAACCACCAATTGACCGGGCAACCAAAGCCGAAGCGCCCGCCCGCTTTGGGCTCGGTGAGCCGCTTCGCGACTGCGCGGAGCTCATCCCAGGTCCGAGGCGCGGCGAGTCCCGCTTGGCCAAACAGCTCAGCATTGAGGTACGCGATCGGCGTCGAACGATTGAAGGGCAGGGCGCAAAGCGGGTGCGCGCTGCCCTTCGTCCAAGTGCCTGCTTGGCCGAGCTCCGGGATCAGATCCAAATCCCGCACTCCGGGGTAGTCGGCGAGAGGTTCGAGGACGCCGGCCTCGGCCAGGTACGGCACGACTTCGCCGACCACGTGGCTCAACACGGGGGCGCAGCGCGCGGCGATCGCGGTGCGCAGCTTGGCCAGCCCCTCGAAGTAGTCGCCCTGATACACGGCCTGCACGAAGTCGCGCGACTGCCTCAAATTGAAACGCCGCACCAAGCTCTCGAGCACTTCGCGATTGGTCCCGCCGTAGCTGAACCACAGACTCACGGCGGTTCGGCCTTTCGGGGCGACGTCGACCGCGCACGATTCATCGAGCAATCCGACGCCCGCGATCGCGCTTGCCCGAAGAAATTGTCGTCGCGGAATCATCGCCAATGGGAGCGCGGCTAGGGCGAAAGCACGCCGCCGGGCAGCTATAGCAGAAAGCCCGCCCGCTCCCTGAGAGGCATTTGGGTGAACTCGAATCAGGACTATGCTGGGTAGATGCAACTGGGGCGAATTATCGCCGGCAGGTACTGCTTGCTGCACGAACTCGGTCGCGGAGGAATGGGGTCGGTCTGGGCGGCAGAGCACATCGGTTTGCGCTCGCAGGTCGCGCTCAAGTTGATCGATGCCCAAGTTCTTGCGACGCCGCACGGGCAGGCCCGCTTCGAGCGTGAGGCGCACGCGCTCGCGACCTTGCGCAGTCCAAACGTGGTTCAGGTTTTAGACTACGGGGTGGATGAGGGAACTCAATATTTGGTCATGGAGCTCTTGCAAGGGCGCACGCTGCGGCGCGAGTTGCAAACTCGCAATCGACTCAGGCCGGACGAAGTGTGCGCCGTCGTGCAACAAGTCTCTCGCGCCATGACCGTGAGCCACGCGGCTGGCTTCGTGCATCGAGACCTCAAGCCAGAAAACATCTTCTTGGTCGGCGAGGATGACGGGCACGTCCTGGTCAAAGTTTTGGACTTCGGGATCACGAAGCCGCTCGCTTCCGAAGCCGTGCCTCTAACGACGAACGGCGGTCTACTCGGAACGTATGAGTACATGAGCCCGGAACAGGCTCTGGGCAACGACGTCGACATCCGGTCGGATCTGTGGAGCTTGGGTGTGGTTGCGTTCGAGTCGCTGACTGGGATTTCCCCATTCAAAGCCAAGTCGGCCCCAGCCGTGCTGTCCGCCGTTTGCAATACGCCGATCGTGGTGCCGTCGGCGGTGGCGCGCGTGCCTGCGGGCTTCGATGCCTGGTTCGCGCGCGCGGTTCAGCGCGACCCCAAGGACCGGTTTCAAACCGCAAAGCAAATGGCTGCCGAACTGCGACCGGTGCTCGAGGAACCTGAGCATTGGCTCGGCGTCGACCTGAAGCCCTCGACCAACCGAACGCACTCGCTGCTCGTGGATGCCTCCGCCACGTCGCCGTTCGAACGCAGAGGGGAGTCGCGAGTTCCTTCGTCGATCCCGGCGGCCGTGGATGGTCAGCGAGACCTGAAAAACACCGCGGTGATCTACAATGCCAGCCGTTCCGGCGCGCTCTTGGCAACGCGCCGCAGCTGGGAGCCCGGCGAAACGATTGCGCTCACGCTCCATCTCGACAGCGCCTACGAGGGCGAGACCGTGCACGCGCACATTGTGCGTGTGACGCCGCGTGAGTCACCGCTCTGGAAATTCGACGTGGCTGTTTGCTTCGAGAGTGCGCTCTCCGACGCTATTTTGGAGCGGATCCAGGCGCGGGCGCGCGAGCGGGGATGAGCCCGTCAAAAGGCGCACTGGGCGAGCGGCAACCGAGTAGCTCCCTCGACCCGATCCAGCTATAGCCGTTCGTTCTGCCTCCCGATCCTTTTCCCCTGAATCGTCTCGCGCGCTCGGGCCTGTTGCTGCTGACCATGTTCGGCGCCTTGGCTTGCAGTCAGAAGAGCCCGCCGACACCCGCGCCGGTCACCTCCGCTTCCAGCGCTGTGACATCGGCGCCCACGCCCACCGCGTCCGCGGCGCCCGCGACAGCCACAGCCACTTCCGCGCCGAAGCCGGCAACCGCGGAAGCAGCTCAATGCCCCGCGGGCATGTCTCTTCTCCCCGGGGGATCATTCTGGGCTGGCTCTGACCCGAGCGAGCATTTTGCCGAAGACGAGAGCCCTCGCTTCCGAACCGAGCTACCACCGTTCTGCGTCGATCAGACCGAAGTCACCGTCGCGGCCTACGCCGAATGCGTGGAGCGTGGCGCGTGCACACCCGCCGTAGCGTCGCATTCGCATTGCAACGCGGCCCACCGCAATCGCAACGACTACCCGATCAATTGCGTCACTTGGACGCAAGCGGCGGCCTTCTGCGCGTCACGCAGCGCGCGGCTGCCGACCGAAATCGAATGGGAATATGCGGCCCGCGGGGGCGAGCAATACCTGAAGTACCCATGGGGTGCCGCGAACCCGGACGGTCACACCTGCTGGAAGCAGGGCGACGCTTGCCCCACGAAGACCTATCCCGCTGGTGCGTTCGGTCTATTCGACATCAGCGGCAACGTCTGGGAGTGGACCGACGATTGGTACGCGGCGTACCCCTGGCCACCAGAAACCGGCTACGCCAAGGTCTATCGCGGGGGCAGCTGGAGTCGTCGTTTCGAGAAGTGGATGCACACGCGGCTGCGCGATCGCGCCAAGCCGAGCGACCAAGGGGCGCATCTTGGGTTTCGCTGCGCGCTCGTGCCAGATTTGAGTCGCTGCCCGTTCGGCAAAGCGGACGCCACGCACTGCTTGGCGGGCGTGACCGAACAGCACTGCAAGCCGCCGCGAGCCTGGAACGGAGTGCGCTGCGCCAAACCGAATACCCCTCGCTGCCCAGAGGGTTACGAAGAGCACGTTGGGCATGGCTGCGTGCGTAGCGAGCCAGAAGAAGCCCAAACTGTCGATATCGAAGCGGAAGCCAAGAACGTGCAGCGCGCGCCCGCGCCCGAATTCGACAGCGATTGTCGCGATCACTTTGGACAGCGCGTGCACCCGTTCCGCTACTTCGGAGGCACCCACCGAGCGCGAAACCTGGTAAGCGGTAGGGCCGGATGCAAAAATCGCGACGTTGGCGTGGGCTGGAACTCAACCTGTTGTCCGTAGCAGTGCTCGCGGCTTGTGCGTCGCAGCCAGCCGCCAACACGCCGCCGCCGCCCAGCCCCCAACCAGCGGCCCCAGCGAGCCCGTCAGCGGTAACCGCGCCCACGAGCTCGCCCGCGCAGCCGACTGATTCCGAGACCAAGCAGCCCCCTTCGGCAACCGCTGCCGCGCCGGTAGCCACGCCGGAGCCTGCCGCGGAACCGCTCCCGAAAGGCACGCGCGTGCTCCAGATCGGCGACTCCTTTGCGGCGGCGCTCGGCGGCGAACTCGCCAAGTTGTTCAAGGAAGCGGGCGTGCGCAGCACGCTCGAGTACAAGACCGCGAGCTACATTCCGAACTGGAGCTACGAGGGGGACGTGCCGAAATTCGTGGCCAACTACCGGCCGGATTTGGTGCTGATCACGCTCGGCGCCAACGAGATCGAGATCCCGAAGCCCGAAGAACGCATCAAACCGATCAAGCACTTGGTCGGCACCCTGGGTGGACGACCCTGCGTGTGGATTGCGCCGCCATTGTGGAAGCCGGACACCGGCTTGCTCCAGGTGATCCGCGACAACGTGGCCCCGTGTCGCTACCTGGACAGCAACGCGCTCGTGCACGACTTGCCGCGCGCTCGCGACAAGATCCATCCGAGCGCCGAGGGCCGGCAAATCTGGGCCAAAATCGTGTTCGATTGGTTGGCGAAGGAGCGAGTCGGCAACGACAAGCAACCTTGGGCGCTCAGGCCCGAGCCCAGCGCGAATCAGTGATCACACCCGAGCGCGCGCGCGTCTGACGGCGAACTCGCCCAAACACAACCCGAGACCGCCGCCGACGAACAGCGCGATGAAGAACGCAGCGAACACGCTGCCGAACAGCTCGTTGAGTGCTGCGTGGGCGGGGAAATACAGACCGAACACGATCGCGATCCCGAACCACGCGCTCAGCCGTGAACGCAGGCCACGCTGAGCGCCGACCACCTCGAACACCAGCGCAAACAGCATGCCGATCGCGAGCAAGACCGTGATCGCAAGTGAGGGTGAGGCGACGGCGTCCTGGAACACGACGCGGTAGCAGCCGAGCTCCGCCAACACGAGCACCGTTCCGCCCAAGCAGTAGACTTGGTTGCGCAGCGAGCTGGGCGCGTCCTTGAACGGCCCGACGCCGGAAGCGACCGCAATCGCGGGCACCAACAGGGCGACAATCTGCCCCTCGAACGGGCGGATCGAGTCGAGTTTGGAGCCGCCCACGAGCAGCGCCAACGAAACGAGCAACAGCGGGAGGCGCAAGCGCGAGAGGGCGTCAGACATGTTGGTTCAAAAACGCAGAGGACATAGCATGATGCCCTGTGCCCCGCGAAGCCAGGTCCCCCGAACGCGCCGCGCGTTCACTCCTTGGCTGGTGCTGTTTTTTTGGGGGGATGCTCCTGTGCGGCTGTCGTCGGGATGGTGGCGTCGCAGCGCGCATTCCGTTGCCTGATCGTCCCGCGCATGTCACGGCGCGCCTAGGCACACACATCCCGAGCCAGGGCGGGGAAGAGCGCCTAGTGTTCAGCGCGCGCGTCGATCCCGATTTGAAACGAATCGAGGTCGAAGTGTGCCCCTCGGGTTTCCGCATCGAGCGGCTCAATGCGCCGAGCTCGGGTGCCGAGCAACTGCTCGAGGGCGGCTCGATCATCACTCCTCAGGGTGAATATCCGTGCCCCGCGGAGGGCGTCGATCTGCCGCTCAGTCAGCCGGGGGACTGCCTGCGCTATGCCGTCAATCTGCCGGAAAAGTCGGCCGATCCGACCAGCTTGCGGCGCGTGGGCTCGGACGCCCTCTTGTCACCGGACTTGTGGCTCTGGATCCCATCCCCGCGACCCGTCGGAGTACGCATGCAGCTTCGGCTCTCGCTGCCGGATGGCTTGGTACCGCTTTTGCCTTTTCAGGATGCGCTACCCGAAAGCGTATTCGCCTGGAAAGCCGCGGGCGCCTTCGGTCACCAACCAGCGACACCGCTGATCACTGCTGGCGGCGAGCTCAGCGTCGCCGCGCTCGGCGACGGTTTCGGAGAGCGCGAGCCCGCGGTGCACGACTGGCTCGCGCAAGGTGCACGCGCCGCGAGCCTATTATTTGGTCATTTTCCGGTTCCGCGCACCCTGGTCATCACGGTGCCCGGTGATCGCACCGGGCCTGGCTTCGGGATGGCGCTGCGCGGGGGCGGCCCGGCCGTGGTGATCTTCCTGGATCGGCGTGCGAGCTCAGCCAGCTTGAATAGTGACTGGACCGCGACGCATGAGTTCTTGCATCTGGGTATCCCTCGCTTGCCGCTTTCGGACGCTTGGCTATTCGAGGGGCTGGCGACTTACTACACGGAAGTCGTGCGTGCTCGCGCTGGCCTGATCAATCCGAAGCGAGCCTATCAAAACCTACTCGAAGGTTTCGAGCGCGGGCGCCGAGACCAGGGCAGCTTGTCCTTGCGCGACGAGAGCGATCAGATGCACGAGCGTCATTCGTTTTACCGCGTGTATTGGGCCGGCGCCGCGCTCGCGTTCCTCACTGACGTCGAGGCGCGGCGCGCTTCGGGACCGTCGCTAGACGGCGCGCTGCGCTCGTTCGCCGAGTGCTGCGCGAACTCGGAAGACGATTGGACCGCGGAGCGCGTGCTCGCGCACTTGGACCAAAGTTTGGGCGCGCCGCGCTTTACCGAACACGCGCGGCGCTGGCTGGATCGCGCTGAGTTTCCCGAACTCGACGTCACGCTGCGCGCGCTAGGAGTCGCGCGCGGCCCCCGCGGCGAAGCCATTTTTGGCCGCGCGCCCAACGCGGCCATCCGCGACGCGATCATGGCTCCCGCACCGCCCAACGAGGTTGCGCCGTAAAGGCGCTCACCAGCCGAGCCGCAAGGCGAGCCACATCGCGCCGATGAGCGCCACGAAGATCCCCAAAATCCAAATCGGACTCGTGACGAAGTAGGGGAAAACCATGCTGATCAGCCCGACCAGGATCTGCGGCGCGCGACCTTGCTTTCGGCCGTACGTGAAGAGCCCGAAGCCGACCAACGACACCGCAAAACCGGCCAGCAGCGAATTGCCATCGAGGTTCATGAATCGGCGCGGTCGATCTTAGCAAACGCCGCAACCGAGCCGGCAATTCCCGAGGAAAAAGCGCTCGCCCGCCGCGCGAATCGCGCTAGCGTCCGCGCGTGCAGAAGCAAATACTTGCGGCCTTGGCGCTCGGACTCGGCCTGATGATGGCTCTAGGCAGCGCGAACTGCGTCACGTGTCCCGCTGGTCAGCAAAGTTGCGGCGACGCAGGGGTCGGGGCCGCAGGCTCGCCCGATAGCGACAACACAACGTGTGAGCTACTCACCCAGATGCGCACCTGTATGGACGCCTTCTGCAAGACGACCAGCAACCCGTTCTGCACCTGCTACAAGCGCGGCACCGATCTCACGACCAACGGCTGTAAGTGCATCGACTTCAACGCGAAGAGGTTCTGCGATCAGGCCGAGGCAAACGGCGTCGATCCGAGCAACTATGACTGCGCCGCGGCGACCAGCGGGGTTGCGTCGTATTGCGTGGGTGTGGGCACGAACTGAATCGGCGGCGCTACCACACCGGCTCTCACTAGCCGACCTGTGCCCACAGCAATGTGCGCGACGGACTGGCAATTTCACTAGCGGCGCGACACCCGAGTCTAGGCCATACTCGTTGTTGCCTTTAGCTAGGAAAAGTCTCGCAGGGGAGCTCGATGTCGTCAGAACCAGGTCAATTCATTCTTTCGTCCGGAACATTTCCCGTAGGTCAGCGCAAAGACCCGCCTCGAATCCTGGTTGCAGAAGACGACGCACACCTCTTGCGTTTGATCGCGCGACTGCTGCGTGCGGCGGGTATCGAGGTCGAAACCGCAGCAACCCCCGAAGCAGCACTCGAACTGATCTCGGCGCTGGGCTTCGACCTGATCCTGAGTGACCTGTTCGCGCCCGAAATGAGCGGCGCGAAATTGGTCGCCGCGGTACGTCTGTTCGATCCGCTATTGCCGATCGTGATCATCTCGGGCGACACGGAGTGCCGAGACGCAATCAGCGCGATTGGGGATCCGGCGCTCTACTTCGTCGGCAAGCCGTTCGACAACGAGGTGCTGCTCGACTTGATTTGCGAGTTGGTCGGCATGGAGCGCAAGGGCCAGATCCGCCCGCCCGCACCGCGCGCGATCGGCGAGTGAGCAAGACGAGTCATGGGTAAGCCTCCGGGGCTCGCGGTTCCGTCGCGTTTGGCGAAACGGGCGGGGGCAGGGGCGGGGGCGGCGAAGCGAAGAGCTGAGCGGGCGCTTCCCTAACGCACACGTCGCGCCAGTAGAGCTCTCCACGCTGCTCGCCCATCACGTGCTTGAAGCACTGATATTGCGTCCACGCGCCGCAGCCATGCGCGACCGTTGCGCCGTCGACCGAGTCGTAGACCGAAATCTTCTCGCTCGAGCAAGCCAAGTCGCTGACCGCCCGAGTTCGCGCCAAGTCGTGCAAAGCGGAAGAACTGAAACTGCACGCCCCGAGCGCCAACATCGCCGCCAACCCCAACTTCATCGACCGACGACGAGCAACGGGCGTGCCACGATACCCTTTTGCCCGTAGGCGCGAGTCACCCTCGAGACGGCGACCCGTTCCGCCCCACCACCGCGCCGCTTTTTTGGACGCAGCGACAGTCGGTCTCATCGGGCGGGCCGCAGGCCGGCCAAACCCGAGGAGTTGGAGCTGCAACGCGGCCGTTTTGCGCGGCGAAGATCTAGGGGACCCGGTTGCGCGACGTGCCCGCTGACGAGATGGGGCTGCGCGCGCACGCCGTAGCCACTACGATTCAGGCCGATGCCTGCCTCGCCGAAAAAAGGGAACAGCACTGCCGTCGGCTCGCGGCGCAAGCAAGTCGCTGCGAAGAAGCCGCGAAAGCAAGCTGATGCAGACGAATTGGCGTCGAGCTCGAGCCAACGTGACCTGCATCAATCCCTGGCGCAGCGGGTGCGTGACGCGCGCGCTCGCCGCTTCATGACCCGCAAAGCGTTGGCTCAAGAGTCTGGAATTTCGATCGCTTACCTTGCTCGAGTCGAGCGCGGGAGCGGGAACATTTCGCTCAGCTTGCTGCAGCGGCTAGCGCTCGCCTTGAACTTGCCGATCGAGAGCTTTCTCGCTGGCGACGAAGCGCCGAACGCGGACCTGACGATGATCGTGGAGTTCTTGAAGCGGCAAACGGCGGAGCGGCTGGCGCTCATCCGGCGACAGCTCTTCGACAATCATGACCGAGCACAGCGCGTCGCGCTGGTTGGAATTCGCGGCGTGGGAAAGTCGACGCTCGGACCTGCGCTTGCGGAACGACTTTCGGTTCCGTTCGTGGAGCTGAACCGCGAAATCGAGAAGGAGGCGGGCCTCGCGGTTAGCGAGATTTTCACGGTTTACGGGCAGCATGGCTATCGCGTGATCGAGCGCCGTTGCCTCGACCGCATCATCATCAACCACCCGAAGGTGGTGCTCGCAACTGCGGGTGGCATCGTGGCCGAGACAGCCACCTACGAAGTCTTGCTCAACTCTTTTTTCACGATTTGGCTGAAAGCGAGCCCGGCAGTGATGTTCGAGCGCGTGCTCGCGCAGCACGATGCGCGCATTGCCAGCCCCGAGCTTCGCAACGAGGCGATCGAAAATATCGAACGCACTTTGGAGGCACGGCAGCATCTCTACGAACTCGCACCCGCGGCCTTCGACACGAGTGGGAAGGCTGTCGACCAAGTGGTGCGCGGTCTGATGAGCTTGTTGCCTCCGGGGTCGCGCGCTACGTCCGCCTGAGCGCGCATGGCTCGCTCACTCCGGTTCGAAGATCAGCAGGGCGTCCAGGGCGAGCAGCCCGTTCGAATACACACGCACGGGATTGAGCTCGATCGACGCAACGCGAGGCTGCTGGCACAAGAACTGGCCGAGTGCGACCAGGGTACTCGCGACCGCAGCTCGGTCGAGCTTTGACTGGCCGCGAAAGCCGCCAAACAACGCTGCCGCGCGGAGCTGTTCGAGCATCTCTTTCGCCTCCATTTGCGTAAGCGGAGCGAGGCGCGTGACCGTGTCACGCAGCGCCTCGGCGTAGATCCCCCCGAGTCCGACCATCACGAACGGGCCAAAGCTCGAGTCTCGCTTTGCGGAGATAATGAGCTCAAGGCCGGGTGGCGCCATTTCTTCGATCAGGTAGCGTCGCTTCGACGTCAAGGGGATGGCGTCGAGCGCCGCGAGGGCTTCATCCAACGTCGCGGGATCCGTGATGTTCAGCCGGACACCACCGACCTCTGTCTTGTGCTCGATCTCGCTGGAGAGAATCTTGGCCACGACGGGTTTGGCGAGCCGGCGCAGCGCTTCGTGTGCCTCTTCGTGCGAGGCGCAGGCGGCGCGGCGAGGGGAACCGATCCCCAGCGCCTCGAGCATTTGCTTCGTAGAATGCTCGTCGGGAGCTTCACGCCCGATCGGGGCGCCAGCGCTGCCGTCGAACGCGCTCGCTCGCGCGAGGCGCGCTCGTTGCGAAGCGTCCCGACAGAGCGCGCTGATGGCTCGCGCGAGCGCCTCGGGCGACTGCGCAACGAACAACCCTTGTGCACGCAGCGCCTCACTCTCGTCGCGGACTTCGTCGCTGGGGCCCATCGTTCCAAAGAGGAGCGGTTTTGTTACGCGGCGTTGGACCTCGGAAAAGACTTCGGTCGGGCGCAACGCCGCTGGCTCACTCAGTGCGTAGCAAGCAACGGCATCGACGTGCGGGTCTTGCGCAACTGCGAGGACGACTTCCCGAAACGAAGCTCCAGGCCTCGCCGTGTCCACTGGATTCTTCTGAAATGTCATTGGCGGCAGCCAGGCAGCGATGCTCTCTTGAGTCGAGGGCGAGAGGCTAGGCACGCTCACCCGGCGATCTTGGAGCAAGTCCAAGATCGCAAGTCCCGCGCCCGCTTGCGCGGTGATGACGCCAACCCCAGGATCGAGCTTGGGCGGGAGGCGGTACAAGGACAGCACGACTGCAGCCATCGCGAGCTCTTCCGTCGAGTCGACGAGAACCGCGCCCGCTTGTTCCAGCGCGCTACGGCGCAGCGCGTACGAACCAATCAAATTGCCCGTATGAGACCGTGCAAATTCGCCGATCTCGGTTCGCCCAACCGTGTAGACCGCGATCGGTTTGCTCGGTGAAACGCGCCTGATCGTCTCGTACAGACGGCGTCCGTCGCGGACACCCTCGAGGTGTAGCGCGATCGCGCGGGTTGCGGGTTCGCGCGCGACGAACTCGAGCACGTCCGCCGCGTCTACGTCGACCGAGTTGCCGAGGCCCACCGCGCACGACACGCCGTAGCCGAGCTTTTCGATCAGAAAGCTCACGGTCAGGTTAATGCCCGCGCTCTGCGCGACGACCGCGACCTGACCGGATGGGATGAGTTGCGCGGAGGGCAGGAAGCTCGCCGTCAACGAGAGCTGTTTGTTGACGAACCCCGCAGTGTTCGGCCCCAGCAGCCGAAAGCCGGACTCACGACAAGCCCGGCCCAGCTCTGCCTCCAGCCCCGCTCCCTCGAGACCTGTCTCGGAGAACCCTCCGCTCACGACCAGCCCGCCACCGCATTGGCACGCAATTGCCTCGCGCACGGCTTCGACGCAGGCCAAGGCGGGCACGGCAAAGATCACCAGATCGACCGGGCGACCCAGGGCCCGCAGCGAAGGGTACGCCTTGCGACCAAGGATCGCGTCAACCTTGGGGTTGATTGGAAATACCTCACCCGAGAAGCCGGCGAGGGCGAGCATGGCTTGATAGCCAGCCTTCTCCACCGCCGCCGATGCACCGACCACCGCCACTGAGGCCGGGGCGAACAAGCGCTCCAAGTTACTTCGAGCCGTTGCCATCGTCGCTTCCAACCATCACGCCTTTGCGTAGAAGCCGCTGCCCTCACGCGCCAATCGTTCGATCAGCGGAGCTGGCGTCCAATGCTCCTCACCAAGCCGGTCGCGAAAGCCGACGATCCGGTCGTGAACGTGACCGAGCCCTAGCTGATCGGCGTACCAAAGAGGACCGCCGCGGTAGATGGGGAAGCCCAAGCCGAGTACCCAGATCATGTCGATATCCAGCGGGCGACTCGCGATTTTCTCTTCCAGCACTCGCGCCGCCTCGTTGATCACGCGGTAGACACAACGCTCCCGGATCTCTTCGGCATCGACCTTTCGCTTCGGCGGCGCGGAATCCTTTTTGGGCTCCTCGAGCAGAGCGGCGATACCTGAGCCAGCAAGCGCAGTGATGGGACCTTCGCGGAGGCCAAACTCGGTCAGGGCGAGGTCGACCTCGCTCGGCAACGCGCCCTCCTCGACGAGAGAACAGGCCTCGCGATAGTACTGCGCGAGCAGTCGACTCGCGACGTTTCCACGCACGGACACTGCGACTTTGCCCAAGGCGCGACCGAGCTTCATCATGGTCGCGTGAACCTCCGGCGCGGTGCGTGCGCTTTGCACGTTCTCGAGCAATCTCGAGTGCGCGATGGGCGCCGCGAAATGCAGAGTCACCACATTCGCGGGGCGGTTCAGGCCGGTGGCCAAATCTTCCAGATCCAAAAACTCCGTACTGCTCGCTAGGATGGCGGAAGGTTTTGCGATCGCGTCGAGCCGAGCGAGCGCGCTGCGCTTCGCATGCGGTTCCTCGGCTACGGCTTCAATCAGCAGATCGGCGTCTTTCGCGTCATCCATTGACGCGGCGTCTTCTGCAAGCAACGTGACTGCGATCCCCGCGTCCGCGAAGCACCGCGCAAGCCCGCTGGTCTTTGTGGCGTCGCCCAACAGCGCCACCGACTTGACCGGTCTAGTCGGCGTATCCTCGGCCAAACCCGGAACTTTTGCGACTTCACGCTCACCGAAGAAGACGTGGCGCTGAGCCTTGGACTCCGCGGACACCACCAGCTCGCGAAACAGCGCTCGCTCGCGCTCGAGCCCTTCGCTGAACGGCAGCTCGACGGCCGCGCGAACGGCCTCGATGCAGCGAAACGGCGCCAGGAACCCTCGCCAACGCTCGCGAATGCGGGTCTCGAAGGCGCTGAACAGCCCCGGATCGTCGAGGATCGCCGAAAGGGCGCTCGCGCGCCGCCTCGCTCGCCGCTCGACGATAGCTTGGCGAGCGAACGCGAGCGCAAACTCCCGCAGATCACCGGGCGCGATTTCGTCGATCAAGCCCAAGCGCAGCGCGTCCGTCGCGGAAATCGGCGTACCAGACACGATCAGGTCTAGCGCCGAGCGAACCCCAATCAAACGAGGTAGGCGCTGCGTGCCACCCGCGCCGGGCAGAATTCCGAGCGCGACTTCTGGCAACCCGAGCTTGGCGCTCTGAATGGCAATTCGAACATCGCAGGCCAACGCCAGTTCGAGGCCGCCGCCGAGCGCCGTGCCGTGGATCGCGGCGATCGTCAGCATGGGGGCCTTGTCCAGGAATTCGACCAGCTCTGGCAAATCGGGAGCGAGCGGAGGTTTGCCGAACTCTCGAATGTCCGCGCCAGCGATGAACGTGCGCCCCGCGCACACGATGACCAGCGCTTCCACGCTGGCCGACTCGAAGACCTCCTTCAGCGTCGCGAGCGCCGCGATGCGCACCGCGTGCGACAGGGCGTTGACGGGCGGGTTGTCGAGCGTGAGGACGGCGATGTTCTCGTGCCGTGTGAGCGTGACTAACGTTGACATGGTGAGCTCAGCGCGGTGCCATGCGTAGGGCGCCATCCAACCGAATCGACTCGCCGTTCAGCATTTCGTTCTCGACGATCTGCTGGGCGAGCGCGGCGTACTCCTCGGGCCGACCGAGTCGAGACGGGAAAGGCACGCTCTTCCCGAGCGATTCTTGGACTTCGGCGGGCAGCCCGGCGAGCATGGGAGTCTGGAAGATGCCGGGCGCAATGGTACACACCCGGATTCCGAAACTCGCCAGCTCGCGCGCGATGGGCAATGTCATTGCCACGACACCCCCCTTGGAAGCGGCATACGCCGCTTGACCGATTTGCCCGTCCCACACGGCGACGGAAGCGGTGTTGATGATGACGCCACGCTCACCCCCAGAATTGGGGGCGTTGGCGGCCATTGCAGCGGTCGCCAGGCGAATCATATTGAACGCGCCGATCAGGTTGATCTGAATGATTTGACTGAAGCTTTCGAGGCGGTGTGGCCCCTTCTTGCCATTGACGCGCTCGGCAGGGCCGATGCCGGCGCAGTTGACCAGGCCGTGGAGAGCGCCAAAGCGTTCGCGAGCGAGCGCCACCGCTGCGCCCGCTTCGGACTCGCTGGTGACGTCGGTCTTGCAGTATGCCGCGCTACCGCCGAGCTCATCCGCGAGCCGCTGTCCGAGTTCGACGTTGACGTCGGCGATCACGACGCGCGCTCCGAGCGCGTGAAAGTGTCTGGCCGTGGCAGCGCCGAGTCCCGAGCTGCCGCCAGTAACGATGAAGGTGGATGTGTTGAGTTGCATAGGTCCTTCTCGATGGTTGATCGTCGCTCAAACGGCGTGTTGCAGCAGAATGCCCACGCCTTGGCCGCCCCCGGCGCAGGCGGAAGCGATCGCAAATTCGCCCTTCGCGCGGCGCAGCGCCCGTGCGGCAGTGACCGTTAGCCGCACGCCAGATGCGGCGAGGGGGTGACCAATGGCAATCGCCCCGCCGTGGACATTCACTCGCTCGCGGTTCAGTCCAAGCTCTTTCTCGACAGCCAGGTATTGCGCGCCGAACGCCTCGTTGATCTCGAAGCGCGCAATGTCGTCTCGGTCGAGCCCAACCCGTCGCAACAACGCACGGATGGCGGGCGCAGGTCCGATGCCCATGACCTCGGGCGGCACACCGACGACGGCGCCCGCGACCACCCGTGCCAGCGGTTTCAACCCGTGAGCGCGCACGAACTCGCCGGATGCAACCAGAGTCGCCGCGGCGCCGTCGACGATGGCCGAACTGTTGCCACCGGTCTGCACTCCATCCTGACCGAAAGCCGGACGAAGTTTGCTGAGCACATCCAGCGGGCTCGCGCGCACGTGCTCATCGCGATCGAAGCGCTCGACCTTGCGAGGGAGCGCGATGCCACGCGGCCGATAGCCCTCGAGCGGCCACTGCTGCGACGTTACGGGCGCTACTTCGTCCTGGTAATAACCCTCGTCCCAGGCGTGGATCGCGCGTTCGAAACTCTGCGCAGCAAAGCGATCCACGTCATCACGCTTGATTTGGTAAGCGCGCGCGAGGTTTTCCGCGGTCTCCCCCATGCGCGTGTTCGACGCCGTGTCGAGCGTCGCTTCCCACAGGAAATCCTTGAACTCGACTTGGCCCATCTTGAAGCCACTGCGGTGGGTGTAGGCCGCGACCGGATTGCGCGACATTGACTCCGTACCGACGCACAGCGCAAGCTTTGCCCGACCGAGCGCGATTTGATCGGCGGCGCTGATGATGGTTTCGAAACCGCTGCCGCACAGACGATGGACGAGCAACGCGGGCACTCCAACCGGGACCCCCGAATAGAGGCCAATGTGGCGCGGCAAATAGAGAGCGTCGAAGCTCGATTGCGCAACGTTGGCAGCGACGATGGTTGCGACCTCCTGCGCCGGCACGTCCAAGCGTTGGAACAAGGCACGGGCTGCAAAAATGCCGAGATCGGTCGGAGACACCTGAGCGAGGGCACCCATGTAGTCGGCGAAGGGCGTGCGCACGCCGCCGAGCAGCCAAATGTCTTCGTAATGGGCGATCAGCGCGTGGCGTTCGGAGGATTCGTACATGGTGACTCCAATGGGGTCGCTCAACTCTTTCTTTCGTCCGTCCAAGCGGTGATCTGGCTGGGAAGGGGAGGCTCTGAGTACAGCTCGTCGACCAGCTCCGCTCGTCGCGTGAGCACCGCTCGCTGATTGACGTAGCCCTTGTCGGTGATTTCGCCCGAATCAATGCTCGGGGGCTCGCTGAGCAGCAACGCGCGTCGCGCACACGTAGACGAGCCGGTTCCGGCGCTGGCGAGAGCTGCGAGCGCTCGCGCAACGTGCAAGCGCACTGCGGGATGCCCGACCACCGAGAGTCGTGGAGCGTCCGCCGAGAGATCCCTGCACAGCGTCCGACAACCGGCGAGGTTCGGAAAGATCAGGAGCCCGATCTCGTCGCGACCGTGGCCGGTCACGACCACGTCTTGCGCGACCGGGGCGAGCGCACCGATGGCCTCGAGTCGTAACGCGCCAACACTGACCCAAGTCGCCGTGCTGAGCTTGAAATCCTCTCCAATTCGGCCGTCGAACAATAGTCCGCGTTCTGGCCGTTCTGGGTCGACGAGCCGCACGGCGTCGTTGGTCTTGAAGAAGCCCTCGTCATCGAAGCATTGCGCGGACAAATCGGGGCGCCGAAAATAGCCGGGGGTCACGTTCGGCCCGCGCACGCTCACTTCGATCTTGTCGGCGTTGGGCACGAGCTTCAGCTCGCTGCCAGGCAATGGCAGGCCAATGATCCCAGCGCGATCGGGCTGAAAGTGACCAATGGTCGCGGTGGGCGCCGTCTCGGTCAGCCCCCAAGACGAGACGAACGGCAAATCGCGGCCGAGCGTTTGCCGAGCCAGGTTCCACAAAGCATCCCAAACGTGCTGCGGCAACGCCGCGCCCGCGTAGAACAGTAGCTCGAGGCGACTGAAAAATTTCTCGCGCAACACGCGGTCGTCACGCAGCGCGGGAACCAGCATGTCGTATGCGCGAGGCACATTGAGCGACAGCGTGGGCGCGACCTCGCGCAAGTTGGCGAGAGTCGTCTCGAACTCGCCGGGCAAGGGCCGACCGCGATCGATGTACAGCGTGCCGCCATTGCGAAGAACGATGTTGAAATTGTGGTTACCGCCGTAGGTATGGTGCCAAGGCAACCAGTCGAGCAAGATCGGCGCGTGGCTCACGAACGGCCAAATCTGGGCGATGGCCTGTTGATTCGAGCACAACATGCGCTGCGTGTTGATCACGCCCTTGGGCTCGCTCGTCGAACCGGAGGTGAACATGACCTTGGCGACGGTATCCGGCGTGACCGCGGAGAACGCGCGCTCGACGGCTTGCTCGTCCTGCGCTTGCAGCAAGGTCGCGAAGGGGACTGCGTCTCCTTTAGAATTCGGATCACCGGTCACGACCACACCGCTGTGCAAGTCGCGCGCGGCGGCTAGGGCGGGCGCGAAGCGGGCCAGATCGCTCACGTACAAGAGCCCCGGGCGCAGGGTTCGCAGAATGCTCTTGAGCTTGCCAAAGTCCCTGGAAACTAGAGAATAGGCAGGTGAAATAGGCGCCACCGGAATGCCCACGTGCATGCACGCCAAGCTGAGGATCGCGTGCTCGACGCTGTTCTCCGACAGGATCGCCACTGGCCGCTCGATCGAGAGCTCGCGGCCGAGGAGCCATCCACCGACGCGGCGCACCTGCCCGAGCATCTCGATGTAGTTGAGTCCGCGCCAAGCGCCTGCGCGTCTCTCCAGCAGAAACGGACGATCGGGCGCGTATCGCGCCCAATGTTCCAGGTACTCGCCGCTACAGCGCGCATACGCGCCGAGCGTGTGGTGAGAATAAAAGAGCTGATCGTGCTCGCGCCGGACCAGCTCTACCGCGGGAGTCGCGAACGGTTCGATGGAACGAGCCTCGATGTGAGTCACGGATCGAGCACCCCGAAAACTGCGCGACGCGACTCGCTTGGATCTGTCGACGCAGCGAACATACGCGCAAGGTGTACTATAGTAGATGTTTTGTGTCTAGCGGACTTCTAGCCCTCGAATCAATCAAGCTTGCCGCTTCCGGCGCATTTATCCAGCTCAACGGTGCACTCTGGCGTGACAGGCTCCGCGCGCGACGGAAAAGATTATTATAGAGTACGCAGCGAACATCTACTATAGTATCTCTCGCCCGCTCACTGACGGTGGCGGTACGGCGGCGGTGATTCGCGCCAAAGGTCTGACCGAAGGTGCGCAGAGGAGGATGGAAGATGCGTGGATGCTCGACATGGGTTCGGCACAGCTGGGTTCTCGCCGCCGGGTTGCAACTCGGCGTGTGCACATGGATCAAGGACGCAAACGCCCAGGAACCGCGCCCGAACCCGCCGACTGAAGGGCCAGGACAAGCACCGGACCCCGACGACGTAGATGACGACAAAGCGCCAGCTGCCGCCCCCGCGCCAGCTGCCGCCCCCGCGCCCAGTCCCGCGAGCGAGCCTGCCCCGGCGCAAAAACCTGCGGCGCCCGCTCCGGTCTCACTCATCCCGGACGGCGAGGCTCCGCCCGGCCCGATTGCACCGGCTTTTCCGCCCGCCATTCCGAGCATCGACTTCGGTGGACGTCTGCAGACCGCGCTCAGACTTCAAAATCCCACCGATCCCACCAAGATGAACGACATCAGCGAGGTGTTGTCGGCGGACTTACTCGCGTCAGGTCAGATACATCGCTATCTCAAGTGGCAAGTCAGCTTCACGTTCGCGTACGCGGGGGCCCCCGGAACCGCGAGTAGCGTCAACATCCAACCACTCGACGTACTCGCGCGCATCGAGCCACTTCCGGAATTCAATGTGTACATCGGCCGCATGCTCGTCGTCGTCGACCGCTTCGCGCCGAGCGGGCCGTGGGGCATGGACGAGTTCTTCTTTCCCGGTTTCTTCCCATTGATCGCCGCGCCAGCGTTGCCAAAGGCCGGCGCCGTTGGCCGCGACGTCGGAGTCACGGTTTGGGGCGCGCCGATGAAAGGGCACGTCAAATACTACCTGGGTGCGTTCAATCTGTACGACCCGCTCTTGAACCCGCTCCTCAGCGGCCGTCTGCAAGTGAGCTTGTTGAACGGGGAGCCTGCGTTTTATCACCGCACCACTTACTTCGGGACCAAAGATCTGGTCTCGATCGGCGTCGGTGGCCAATATCAGAAGGAGGGCTCGGTTCAAGTCGTGCCGCCCACTACGCCGCCCACCGTGCCCTTGACCGACAACTACAACAGCGTCACCGCTGACCTCACGGTAGAGAAGAACATCGGCGACTCGGGGACCGTTTCGCTCGTCGGCGCCTATTACAAGTACGGCGGCGACTACAACCGCTGGAAAGACTATTGGGTGGCTTCCCTTGGCTACATGCTGCCGAAGCCGATCGGCATCGGAAAGCTACGCGGGACCGTCCGCTATCAGCGCGGGCTCGATACCGCTCCGAACGCGGACCCGACGACGCTGCTCGATGCCCAGCTCAGCTACAACATCGCCGCTTGGTTTGCTCGCTTCCAGGTGGGCTATCGCCGTGGTGATACGTATCTCGCACCGACTGCCCTGGCGCCGGCGCGGAGCCAGGAGAGCAACATGCTTTACTTCGGCGTGACGCTCGCCGACCCATGAACGAAAGCCAGTAGTCCGCGAAATTCAGCACAGAACTGGAGACATCGATGGCAATCACCCGCCGAGCGCTGACCACCCTTGCATTCGTATTGCTGGCAGCAGCCTGCAAGAAGGGCACCGAGCCCCCGACTACGAAAGACCTTCATCCGGAAGTCAGCGCCGCCAAAGCAGCGCCGCCTGACTCCATTCGCGTCGGGCTGATCGCCTCGCTGACCGGAAAGTATTCCGCGCTCGGGAGTGAAGACAAGAAAGCGGTCGAGCTTGCGGTCGAGCAAGTCAACGCTGCCGGCGGACTGCTGGGAAAGAAAATAGAGATCATCACCCGTGATGATCAGACGCTGCCCGACAAATCCGTGCTCGCCTACAACGAACTCAAGGCAGAGAACGTAGTGGCCGTGATTGGTTCGGTCTTCTCCAACTCCGCATTGGCGACGCTGCCTCTGGCTCAGAAGGACGGAATTCCCTATCTATCGCTGACCCCCGCGGAAGAGCAGGTGGTTCCGATCAAATCTTACGTATTCGTGATCCCGGCGCTCGCGAACGCTTTTGCCGAGCGTTATCTCGAGTACATACAAGCGAAAAAGATCAGCAAGGTCGCCGTCGCGCACGACACGAAGGGCGCGTACGCGATCTCCGGCTACAACACCACCAAGTCGCTCGCCGAGAAGTATGGCGTCAAGCTGGTGCGGGACGAAGTTTTCGAGACAGCCACCAACGATTTCAGCCCGCTCTTCACGCACCTGAAAGACTCGGGAGCACAGGCCTTCCTGTTCTGGGGCACCGGCCCAACGGGAGTGACGGTCACCAAACAGTACGCTGCAGCAGGCCTGAAAGTTCCCCTGTTCATGACGCCCGCGCAAGCGAGCAAGCTCTGGATCGACCCCGTTGGCTCTGCAGCTGAAGGCGTCACGGTGATGAGCTCGATCGGCGTGGTCGGCGAGTATTTGCCGGACGGGCCGCAGAAGCAGGTGATTCAGCAAATGTCGGCGCCGTTTCAGCAGAAGCACGGCTATCCACCGCCGCAGTTCGCGCAGGACGGCTACAGCGCGTGCTTGCTGCTGTTCGAAGCCGTAAAGAAGGCGGGCAGCGCGGATCGAGCTCGCATCCAACAGACGCTCGAAAACCTCACCTTGCTGACACCCAACGGCCAATATCACTATTCGCCGACGGATCATTCCGGCCTCGCTCGCGACTACGTCTCGGTGAACGTGGTGCGCGAGGGCAAGTTCGTGCCGACAGAATGGGCAAAAGGCAAACTCGCACGCACGCTCGCCGAGCAAAAGTAGCCATGCTTCAGGTGCGCGCGCTCAGTCGACGATTTGGCGGCGTGTACGCCGTGCAAGACGTTAGCTTGCGCGTCGAACCCGGCGAACTGAGAGGCGTGATCGGCCCCAATGGGGCAGGGAAGTCGACGCTTTTTCATTTGATTGCAGGTCACCTCGCACCAACCTCCGGAAGCGTCGCGCTCGGGGGTAAACCAATCGATCGCTTACGGCCCGATCAACGTGCGCGGCTCGGGATTTCGATCGTGTATCAGGGCGACCGCATCTTTCGCCGCATGACCGTGCGCGAAAACGTCATGGTCGGCGCCCACACTCAAGCGCGCCATGGTTTCTTGGAGGCGGCTTTGCGTCTCCCGCGCTGTCGCCGAGAAGAACGAGAGCTCCGCGCGCGAGCGGACGCCGTGCTCGAAAGCGTCGGCCTCGCAGCAGTCGCGGAGCAACCCGCCGAGTCTCTACCGCTCGGACAACAGCGCACGGTGCAACTCGCTCGCGCGCTGGCTGCGAACCCCAAGGTCTTGTTGCTAGACGAACCTGCCGCCGGGCTACGCGCCGCGGAACGCAGCCAATTGGCGCGCGTGATTCGCGAAGTGCGAGCGCGCTCGCTGAGCGTGTTGCTGGTGGAGCATGACGTCGCGCTCGTTACGAGCCTGTCGGACACCATCACCGTGCTCGATCTGGGTCGCGTGATCGCCGAAGGTGAGCCCAGCGCCATTCGCCGCGACCCAGTCGTGCTCGCCGCCTATCTCGGAGAGTCGGAGCCGCAATGATTCACGTCGAATCATTGTGCGTGCAATACGGTACTGCCGTAGCACTCGACGGCGTTTCGTTGAACGTGCAGGCGGGCGAGAAGGTCGCGCTGATCGGCGCGAATGGCGCCGGAAAATCCACCTTGCTCAACGCACTTTCGGGCATCGTCGCCAGGAAGTCAGGGACCATCCGCATCGACGGCCGCTTGGCGCACGTACCAGAAGGCCGACAGCTGTTTCCGGAGCTGAGCGTCGACGACAATTTGCGTCTCGGCGCGTTCCGCGGGGGAGATCGCAACCCGGACTGGATCTATCAACTCTTGCCCGAGCTCGCTCCGCGCAGGCGACAGCGGGCAGGAAGCCTCTCGGGCGGGCAGCAGCAGATGGTAGCGATCGGCCGGGGATTGATGTCACAACCGGATGTGCTCGCGATCGACGAGATGTCGCTCGGACTTGCACCGATCGTCGTGCAGCGGCTCGCGGCGCAGCTGATTCGGCTCAATGCCGAGCGGGGGCTAGCGTTGTTATTGGTGGAGCAGAGCGCGCGCCTGGCCCTCTCGCTGTGCGATCGAGCCTATGTGCTCGAAACGGGGCGGGTGGTGGCGCAGGGGCCAGCGGCGGAGCTGCGGGATTCTTCTTTCGTGGAGCGCGCCTACTTGGGCGGTCCGGTGGAAGGCGCATCGTGAGCGCGTTCATTTCCTACCTCGTGCACGGAATTTCCGTCGGCTGCGGCTTTGCGTTGGTCGCGAGCGGCATCATCATCATCTACCGCGTCACGCGCGTAGTGAACTTGGCGCAGGGGATGTTCAGCGTCGTTGCGGGTTTCGCAGCGGCAACGCTGCTCGGTGTCGGGTTGCCTCACGGTCTCGCTGAGCTCGGCGCGATCGGTTTGGCCGCAGCGGTGGGCGTGGCAACGGGCTGCGTGGCGATCGCAAAGCCGGGAACGAGTCCGCAAGCGTCGTTGATCGCTACGCTCGGTGTGGGCATTTTCGCCTACGCCGTCGAAATTCTCGGTTGGGGCGATCAGCCCCGTTCGTTCTCAGGACTCAGCGGCGCGTACGAGTTTTGGGGGATCGACGTACCCAAGCAGTATTTGCTCGTCACGTTGGTCACGTTCGTGGTCTTCGGTGGTCTCGAGGCGTTCTTCGAGCGCACATACACCGGCAAGGCATTGAGCGCGTGTGCTTCGAATCCGTACGCCGCGCGGCTGCAAGGGATCGGGGTTCTACGCATGGGCCTATACGGCTTTGCGCTCGGCGGCGCGCTCGGCGGTGTCGCCGGCGTGCTGCTGACACCACTGCAGCCCATTTCGTACGATAGCGACGTTTCCCTGTTCGTGAACGGCTTCGCCTCGGCGATCCTGGCCGGGCTGAAGCGCCCGGTATTGGGCCTCGTGGGCGGCTTGGTGCTCGGCATCGCCGAATCGATGGTCGCCGGGTATGCCAAAGCCTCCTATCAAAGCTCGCTCGCGTTGCTTCTGACGCTCGCCATTCTGGTTGCACAGGCAACGCGCCGTGAAGCGCTGCACGCGGTGGAAGAATGACACGCAGTGTAGCAAGCGCGTGGCCGATCGCCGCTCTCGCCGTCGCAGCATTGGCCACCGCCGCGATGCTCGACGAAAGCGCGCTGTCCGTTTATGTGCTCCTGACTCTGACGGCGAGTGTCACCGTGGGCGTGACCTTGCTCATGGGTCACGCGGGCCAGGTTTCGCTTGGTCACGGCGCGTTTTACGCAGCAGGCGCTTATGCGGCGGGGCTTTTGGCGAAGCACGGCTTTCCGACTTGGGGCGCCTTGCTGGTGGCGCCGATCGCAGCAGCAGGCATCGCGGCAGCGGTCGGCATTCCGTTACTCATCTTGCGTGGTCATCACCTCGCGTTCGCCACATTGGCTCTGCATTTGATCTTCTTGTCGCTGATCAGCGAGCTTTCGATCACCGGTGGGGACGTGGGGCTGCAGGCCATTCCGTCGCTCGCCTTCGCCGGAATCACGTTCGGTTCGGTTCGCGACTACGCCTACCTGAGCGCTTCAGCGCTGGTCTTGATCGTCTTGCTCGCTCAAAACTTGCTCGCGTCGCGGCCTGGCCGCGCGCTGCGCGCGCTCTCTTCGAGTGAGGTGGCGGCGGCTTCTTCCGGCATCGCCGTGGGCCACTACAAGCTGGCGGTATTTGCTTTGTCAGCGGGCTTCGCGGGCCTCGCGGGCGGCATCTACGCATTCTACATGGGCTACCTCGCGCCGGGCTCGTTCCCGGTCGTCCTGTCGATCGAGTACATCGTGATGGCCGCAGTGGGTGGCCTCGGAAAAGTTTCCGGCGCGCTCGCCGGTAGTGCCCTGGTCTTTCTGCTCGTTCACGGCCTGAGCCGGATTGCCACATTGAGCGGCATGCCGGGGACGGCTCCCATCATCCTCTCGTATGCGGTCTACGCCGTGCTGCTCATCGGTGCGGTGCTGTTTTTGCCGGGGGGCCTGGTCGCGTTCATTGCTGCGCGACGGAACTTGCGTGCGCGGCCGGAGCGAACCGTACAACCTTCGACGCCTGCAGCGAGCGATTCAGCGAGCAGCGCGGTAGCCAGCAAGCGCGGGAGCTACTCGTGAGTTCCACCATTCGGGTCTTGTCTGAGCCGCCCGCGAGCGCGCCAGCAATCGCCGGCGAGACAATGCTCGAGTGCCTATTGCAGGCGGGGGTCGCCTTTCCTCACAACTGCCAGTCTGGCAACTGCGGTGCATGCAAATGTGAACTCGTGGCAGGGGACGTGCTCGACTTGCCCTACTCGGAGTACGCGCTCAGCGCCGAGGAGCGTTCGAGAAACTTGATCCTCGCCTGCCGTACCCAGGTTTGGGATGATTGCACTATTCGGCCGCTCGACGCGGGCGAGATGGTTCTGCACCCATCGCGTGTGATGCGCTGCCGCGTCGTGGACGTTCGAGAACTCACCCACGATATTCGGGGGCTCACGCTGGAGATTGTGCGCGGTGGCCCCTATGGCTTTTCGGCGGGACAGCATGCGCGCCTGAAGTTCGGTCCGGGCATTCCCGAGCGCAGCTATTCCATGGCCAACGTCCCGGAGGAGTCATTGCTCGAATTTCACGTGCGACTCGTCCCACACGGGCAGGCGAGTGGTTACGTGTTCAGCAACGTGCGCGTCGGCGCGGAGCTGACGGTTTCTGGGCCGCTCGGCAACGCCTATCTGCGAGACAATCACGATGGGCCCATCCTGGCCGTTGCCGGCGGCAGCGGCATGGCGCCGATCAAATCGATCATCGAAACGGCGCTACGAAGGGACCCGAACCGCCACATCGATTGCTACTTCGGTGTGCGCGACGAACGCGACGTGTACCTCGAGGAGCGACTGCTCGATCTCACTCATCGACATCCAAATCTCCACTTGCAGATCGTGCTCTCACAGCCCAACGCGGCTACGACGCGGCGAACCGGAACCGTCACCGAAGCGCTGACGCGGGACTTCACCGTGCTCAGTGGGTTCAAAGCGTATGTTGCCGGGCCACCGGCGATGGTCGAGACCGTACAGCGCGAGCTGACGACGAAAGGCATGGCAACGCGCGACATTCACGCCGACGCGTTCTACAGCCAAGCCGAAGACGCCTTCAACATTTGAGCAGGGAATCGAAGTCATGGACGAAACTCGAGAAAGCACGTCGTTGAGCGGGCGAGTCGCTCTGGTCACCGGTGGCGCGCGAGGCATCGGGTTCGCGATCAGTCGTGCGCTCCACGCGCGCGGCGCGAGCGTGCTGATCGCCGACAGCGGCGTTTCGATTGACGGTTCTGCGCCCGATCCCGAGATCGCCAGTGTCGCGGCGCACCAGCTCGGCGCGCGAGCGCTTTCGTTCAGCGCGGACATCGCAACTCCGGAAAACGCCCAGGCCGCGGTCGCGCTTGCGCTCAGTCACTTCGGCGCCATCGATCTGGTGGTGAACAACGCGGCCATCTTGCGGGACAGTTTCATTTTCAAAGGCAATCCCGCAAATTGGGACACGGTGTTGCGCAACGACCTGAGCGCTGCCTTCTATGTGCTGTCCGCTGCGACTCCGCATTTGCGCGAGCAGGTAAAACAGGGACGAGCGCCGGGGCGCGTCGTCAACATTACTTCGTCAGCGGGCCTGTACGGCAACTTCGGTCAATCCGCTTACGCGAGCGCGAAGGCAGGGCTGTTGGGTTTGACGCGCGTCGTGGCGATGGATCTGGCGCGCTCCGGCATCACCAGCAACGCGGTCGCGCCTTTTGGTGCAACGCGCGTGACCGAGGCGATTCAACCTGCCAACGCGGTGCAAACGCAATACAAGGAGCGTGCGCTGCGAATCGCACCGCGTTTCGTCGGTGACTTCGTGGCGTTTCTCTCGAGCGCCGCCGCGCAGAACATCACCGGGCAACTTTTCGGCGTGCGCGGCCGCGAAGTATTCTTGTTTTCTCAGCCGCGTCCGATCGAGCGCTTCGTCATTCCCGAAGGCGAAGAAAGTGGAGCGGCGTTGTCGTCCCTGCTGCGCGAGCAACGCGTGGCGACCGGGCTGGTCGATCTGACCACGGATTTGGAAGCATTCAACACGGAACCTCTCACTTAGCAAGACGACCGGAACCCTTTGCTCAACGAGGTGCGAGATGCAAAACCAGTATCATGATGTAAAGACCGTCGCCGACTTGTCGAGCGAGCCAGCGGAGTACCGCGAGGCGATTTCGAAGATAGTCGTGAGCCACACCGTCAACGAACTCTACGGCGCACAGGTTTTTGACGAACCAGCGATTGCGCTCGCGCCAACGCCCTACGCCAAATGGCTCAGCTGCCGGATAGCGATGGAAGAATACCATCATCACGTGCGCTTCAAGGGCCTCGCGGACGAGCTTGGTATCGCGCCCAACGCGACCGATCCTAGCGTGAAGCGCCCTCTTTCCATCTTCGGCTTTCCGTTGAAGACGTGGCCAGAGTTTTGCGTAATCAAAATGCTGGCTGATCTGGCAGAGATTCTACAAGTCGAGGATCTTTTGCATTGTAGCTTCGTGCCGCTACGCAATATCGGGCGCGTCACCATGCCCGAGGAGAAATTCCACGCGCAGTTCGGCAAGGACTTCTGCACCGAGCTATGCAAGACCGAAGAGGGTCGGCTCGCGGTGCAGCAGGCCATCAACGACTATGCGCCGTACCTGCCCAAGTTCTTCGGCGCCGCGGGCTCGAAGAACAACGAGCTCTATCGCAAATATGGGCTGAAAGAGCGCACGAACGAACAAATGCGCGAGGACTTCTTCGCCCGCGCGCGCACGGTCGTTGAAGCCCTCGGGCTTCGCTTGCCTGAGCTCGAAACCGCGCAAGCATGAACCTAAAGGCGCCCCAATGAACGCCACGCCTCCGCAGCGCACCGCCGAGCAGGAGGAATTCTATCGGCGCATCGATCGCGAGCACCTGGCTCCGCTCTGGGAGTCTCTCGCGCTCTTGGTCCCACCACGACCGAACTCGCCTTGTGAACCCGCGCTCTGGCGTTACGCTTTGGTGCGCCCGCATTTGCTGGAAGCGGGCCGTCTCATCACCGCACAACAAGCCGAGCGCCGCGTACTGGTGCTGGAAAACCCAGCCCTTCGAGGTGCGTCCTCGATCACGCGCTCGCTCTATGCCGGGCTGCAACTGATTCTGCCTGGCGAGGTCGCGCCGAGTCACCGACACACGCAGTCTGCGCTGCGCTTCGTGATCGAGGGCAGCGGCGCCTACACGGCGGTGAACGGCGAACGCTTCACGATGCAGCCTGGCGATTTCATCGTCACGCCATCGTGGACCTTTCACGACCACGGACATCCCGGTGATGGCCCGGTGGTCTGGCTGGATGGACTCGATATCCCGATGATCGCCTTCTTCGATGCGGGATTTGCGAAGCGTTACGCTGAAGCGAGTCAGCCGGTGACTCGACCAGATGGCAGCGCTTCACTTCGCTTTGGACAGAACCTGATGCCGCTCGAGTACCAAGCGACTTCGCTCGCGACGCCGCTGCTCTCGTACCCGTACTCGCAGAGTCGTGCGACGCTCCACCAGCTGCTCGTTCACGGCAAACTACACGCCTGGCACGGGGTAAAGATGCAATACAGTAACCCGGCCACCGGCGGCTATCCGATGCCGACCCTCGCCGCGTACCTCCAACTGCTGCCAAAGAACTTTCGCGGCGCGGGCTATCGCGCGACTGACGGCACCGTGTACTGCGTCGTGGAAGGCCGCGGCCGGAGTCGCATTGGCGATCGCGTGTTCGACTGGGGCGCGAAGGACGTGTTCGTGGTCCCTTCGTGGCTTCGGGTGGCGCACGAGGCCGCCGAAGACTCGGTCCTGTTCAGCTTCTCGGATCGGCCCGTGCAAAAGGCGCTGGGGATCTGGCGCGAGGAAGCCGCGCCGTGAGCGCTTGGTTCGCCAGGCTCGGTGAACCACTGACTGACGCCGAGCGTCAGCTCGTGCGCGCCTACCTAACGGGCCTGGGGCTCGAACGAGAGTTTGCGATCGAGACGGTCACGGACTTCCAGAGCGCCGCTCGTATCATTGCGCATCCGGACTGGGATCGGCGCTGGTGGGAGGCGGAGCAGCGGGAGCGCGAACGGCTGCGGACCGAGCTGATGACCGCTGAAGCCAGCAGCCAACTCTTGCAGGCGCTGTCACGATCCGTCGACGATTCCCTCAGGGCAGAGCAGGGGACCGACGTCGCGCCGCTAGCCGCCTTGGGTTGCACGGACGAAGGACTCAACCGAGCCGCGGCCGGCGCGCTCGGTGAAACCCTGTATTCCAGCAGGCTTGCCGAGCTCGCCAACGCAGCGCCGATGCATCCGTTTTCGTCGAAGCGAGCAATATTTGCGATGGGTCATTGGCCACTCGTGATGCTCGGCGGCTGCTTTTACGTCTTTTGAGCGCGAGTGCCGCGCGAGGAGAAACCGTCATGAACTACGCATTCCCAATACCCGCCACAGCCAGCGTGCCGATCGTGGGCACGGATTGCCATTTCCCCGTGCGTCGCATCTATTGCGTTGGACGCAATTACGCGGAGCACGCGCGCGAGATGGGCTTCGATCCTGAACGCGAGCCGCCCTTTTTCTTCACCAAGCCCGCAGACGCTATCGTTTCGAACGGAGCGACGATCCCGTACGCACTCGCAACGGACAATCTGCACCACGAGATCGAACTGGTGGTCGCGCTCGGTCGAGGCGGTGTACACATCCGGCGCGATGCCGCGCTGGACCACGTGTACGGCTACGCTGTCGGCATCGACATGACTCGTCGCGACTTGCAGCTCGCGGCGCGCGACAAAGGTCGACCGTGGGACGTGGGCAAAGCGTTCGACCAATCGGCACCGATCAGCGCGATTCGCCGCGCCACCGAGATTGGCCATCCCGAGAGCGGAGCGATACGTCTATCGGTCAACGGCGTTGAACGCCAAAGTTCCGATCTAAAACAGTTGCTCTGGCCAGTCGCTGATCTGATCGTCGAGCTATCGAGGCTATTCGCACTTCAGCCGGGCGATTTGATCTACACCGGAACCCCCGCGGGCGTCGGTCCGGTGCGGCCGGGCGACGAGCTGCGCGGTCACATCGAGCGCGTCGGCGAAATCTCGATTCGAATTGCCGCGCGCGGTTCGGACGGGGAGGGTGGCGAGTGATCAAGCTCCACAACTACTTCAGGAGCTCGGCCTCCTATCGGGTACGCATCGCCCTCAACTTGAAACAGTTGCCCTTCGAACACCGCACGGTGCACCTGACCCGCGGTGGCGGCGAACAATTCTCGGCCGCTTTTCGTGAGCTCAACGAGCAGGCGCTCGTGCCCGTGCTCGAGGACGGCCCGCACCGAATCACGCAGTCCCTGGCGATCATCGAATATCTCGATGAAGTGTATCCGAATCCGCCCTTGATGCCGCGCAGTCCGGCGGAGCGGGCGCGAGTGCGCTCGCTCGCCCTCAGCGTGGCATGCGAAGTCCACCCGCTGAACAACCTACGCGCGTTGAATTACTTGACCCAAGAGCTCGGAGTGAGCAGCGAAGCGAAGACTCGCTGGTATCAGCACTGGGTAGCGCTGGGGCTCGACGCCCTGGAATCACAGATCTCGCGCGGCCCCAAAGGGAGCTTTTGCCATGGCGACGAACCAGGGCTCGCGGACTGCTGCTTGATTCCGCAGCTCTTCAACGCCCGCCGCTTCAATTGCGATTTATCACGGTATCCGACCTTGCTCGCCATCGAAGAGAACTGCAGCGCGCTCAGCGCATTTCGTGACGCCGCTCCTGAACGTCAGCCGGACGCCGAGCTCTGATCTAGTCCCGGGTCCTCTTCCTAAGGCCCCTTCCGTCGATTCCGACGGGTCGTGCCCGACGTTCGGGTCGAGGCTCCCGCACGATACTCGGTCAAGGCTACCAGCGAGGGAAGCTGACGAATCTCGGTCCAGTACTCGACCCGTGCGTCCTCGTCGATTTGGACGATGCCGCCGTACAGCTTGTCCGCCCCATCGCGATGAGGGCCCGAGACCCAGTATGCTTCCCCGGTCTCCTCGTCGATGCAGTTGTACTTGTAACCACTCTTGGTCTTCGCCAGCTGCCGCCCGCGGTATTGATACGAGCGCCCTGAGCGCGACAGCTCGACCCAGCCAATGCGGCCCCGCCCATCGAGCCCGCCGCCCTTGTTCTCGACGTACATCACCCGGCGCATCCCAGATCCGTAGCACGCGCAAGACTCGCCTCGTGAAAGGGGCGTCACAGCTTCGGGCGCTTGAAGCACCAGAGATTCTCATCGTTGGCTGGGACCTCCGCCGAGCCGGCGATGTCCCAGCCTTGAGCGCCCATCTTGTTGGCAACCGCCGTGGCATCGTCGTTGTCCACCGTCTGGCACTGGAATTCCCATCGCGTAAGCCCAGCAGCCTGCTGTGCGCTCGCGGGTGGCACGACGAACCGAGCCGATGCGCCTCCAACGGTGCAGCCAACAACGAAAACGAGCGAGACTTGGAGGCTTCGAATGTTCATACGCGCCGGGTAACCCGCTCGTGCTGGAGCGGGAAGGGGGCAGCCTGATGGCTCTGCGAGCAGGTCATGGAAAACGGCTCTAGCCACGCGCGGGTGCTTTCGAACCCGTCTCTGGGCGGCCGACGTACACATGCCGCTCGATGGCTTCACCGAGGCGGCCGAAGCCCCGGAGCGCGGCACAGAAGGCGCTCAGGCATGCCCCGGCTCTTGGGGCCGTCGGCGTGAACGTCCAGCAGCCATGGCGCTGGCCGGCCACAAGGACGCATATGCGCTACGTCGAACTTTCCCAGGGCGGCCCGCTCGAGACTCCTGCGGCCGCGCTTCCCGTTCTAGTCTGCCCTTTTCCGGGACAGAACTCCCTACTTCGAACGGTCCTGCTAACGACCAACCTGCTGATTTTACTGGTGACCCCGACGAGAATCGAACTCGTGTTATCGGCGTGAGAGGCCGACGTCCTAACCGCTAGACGACGGGGCCAGTTGCGGGTTCGGGGGGAGGCGCCCGAAACCGCTGTGAACGTTGCTGGGGGACTAGGATTCGAACCTAGATAGCAAGAGTCAGAGTCTTGCGTCCTGCCGTTAGACGATCCCCCAAGGGGACCTGTTGCTTTTGCGTTTCCCCTGACGGGGCGGAGGTAACTATCCTCAATCGTTCCGATACGCAAGACCTTCGACACGAAAAATGCGCGACCGCTGGCCGACTGGCCGCATCAGGGCCGTTTGGGGTCACGCCGCCGCCCCGCGAAGGAGGCCTGGCCGAGCGGTGGAGGGAAGCCCCGAACCGAGCGTTGCGGCCGCGTGAGCGCCGCTCTAGGGCGCTGACTAGCGCTCGCCGGGGAGACCAAGCTAAGGTTGAACGATCATGCGCGAGCGCGCCGTAGAGCCGGAAGTGGTGGCTCTTTCGCATTTCATTCGTCGTGCGCGGTGCTCCAGCCAGCGAAAATCATGGAACTTCGCGTCATAGGTTGCCACGGGGGGGAGACGCCGCGTCATCGCACGAGTGCGTTCGTCGTCGATGAGCGGCTCGCGATCGACGCGGGCTCGCTCACGAGCGGCATGGACCTCAAGGCGCAGTTTCGTTTGAACGCGTGCATCATCAGCCACGCGCACCTCGATCATATTCGCGATCTGGCGACGATTGCCGATAACCGCTGCCAGGCGGATTGCGAGCCGCTGATCGTCGCGGCCACCAAAGAGACGCTCAGCGTGCTGAAGAAGCATTTCTTCAACAACCTGATCTGGCCAGATTTCTCGGTGATTCCCAACAAGGCCAAGCCGACGATTCAGTACGTCGAGTTGAAGCCGGAGAAGCGCGTCGAAGTCGCGGGCTATCAAATCGAGAGCGTGATGGTGAACCACACCATCGACACGTCTGGGTTCATCATCCAAGGCAAGGATGCGACGATCGCCTATAGCGGCGACACGGGGCCAACCGACCGCCTCTGGGAACTGCTCAATCGAGAACAGAACCTGAAGGCGTTGTTGATGGAGGTCAGCTTTCCGAACCGTGAGCAAAAGCTCGCCACGGTCAGCGGGCATCACACGCCGCGCACGTTGCTCAAAGACCTGAAAAAATTCGTGAAGCCGCAGGATCTGCCGACCTTGCTCTATCACATCAAGCCGGTGTTCCAGGGCGAGGTCGAGCAAGAGATCGCGCGGCTCAAGGGCGTGAACCTCACGGTCACGGCCTTGAACGATCAGTACGTGCTCTGAGTTTCTTCAGATCAGCACGGCGCCCATCGGTTCGTAGCCGGGCTTGAGCGCAAACAGGTGCGCCTCGACGTACGGAATGGCGACGTGCTCGCTGTTTGGCAGATCCGGGTTGAACGTGCGCAGGCGCGCGACCTGAAACCGGCCTTTGAACTCGGGGATCTCGCAGGCGAATTGGGCCTGCGTGTAGTACCAAAACGAATGCTCGTTCCAGAACGACTTGCTGCGCGGATCCTGGAATGCACCGCGACCGTCGGTCGACGGAACGCGAATCAGCAAGAAGCCACCCGGTGCGAGCACGCGGTACGCTTCGTTCATCACGTGCACAGGGTCTGCCAGCTGCTGCAGCACGTCTTCCGCCAGGATCAACCCAACGGAGTTGTCTTCGAGCGGCCAAGGTCGATCGAGGTCAATCCCGGCTGCTTTGCCGAAGGCTCGGCCAGTGCCATAGCCCGCGCCGTACTGACGCAGCTCGAGCTTGGAGAGGCCCGCGCTCTCCGCGAACTTGACGCCCAGCGCAGTGATGTATTTTTCGTACACGCGCCAGTTCACTTCGTCGACCGACGGCGCATGCTTGGCCATCGTTTGCTTCGGGTAGATGCGGTAAAAATACAGGCATTCGGCCAGGTGGGCGAAGCGATGCCCGAGCAGGAAGAAGCGCTTCAATAAGTCCTGATCTTCGCCGTAGCGGAGCTCAGCGTCGTAGCCGCCGATCTTCAGGTAAGCGTCTCTGCGCCAGGCCTTCAGGTGATGCGGGCAATAGTCGATGCGGCGCATGTTCTGAGCCGTGATCGCGGGCGCGCGCATGGCAATCAACTCGTGGCCCTGAAAGTTCACCCGATAGTGATGCCAGCCGTAGTCGGCGCGATAGCCGTCGGGCGTCCAATCGCCGTCGCGAAACTCGGCGAAGTCGCTGTAGGCCACGTCCGCGTCTTGCAGCGCGCTGAACGTCTTGGCCAAGGCCTCGGGGTGCAGCAAGTCGTCATGGTCGAGCTCGAAGAAGATGTCGCCCTGGGCCTGGCCACAGCAGGCGCGCTTGAGCTGGCCGAGGCCTTCGAGCTGGTCGTCCTCGAACACGCGCACGCGCGGGTGTTCGCCGATCGAAGCCGGCACGCGGCCGCCGTGGTTCTCCAGAATGACCCATTCCCAGTCCTCGTGCGTCTGCGCGAGCAGCGTCTCGAACGCGGCTTCGATGAAGGCGTTGCCGGCCTGGCTGAGCGGAGTGAACACGGAGATCATGGGCCTGGAATGTTCTTCCAAAGGACCAGCGAGGCCAATCCGGCATTCGGCAACGTCCGACGGCCACAGCCGCCAGGTCCCCCCGCACCCCGCCCGGGCTTAGTTTACATAATGTATCTTATGCGAAGTGATATCCGGAGAAACGAGGGGAATTGGTGGGCATTCCTGGGCCCGTAAGCCGCGCGATCCCGCAGCCACGCCACGGTCATTTCGTGGTTTGTCGAGCGCGCCGCGGCGGCAAATGCGCAGCACGCGCAACGCCTCAATTTGACCGGCGGTAAGCGCGACTCAGATCGGCGGCGCGACGGTCAGGCTCATGAACGTGCCGCCGTTGGTCATCACGAAGGCGCGCGAGCCAAAGGCCGATGGCGTCATGCTGGCGCCGTCCGAGACGTGGATCCCGTCAATCAGCTCGCCGCCGAGTGGCGACAGCAAAAAGATCCCCATGCGCGACGCGGTAACCAGCAAAGCTCCGTTGATCGCGACCGGCGCGGAGATGCCGCCGCTCGGCACTTCACGCCGCCACAGTTCGCGGCCGGTCTCCGGTTCGAGACCCCAGATACCGCTCGTGCCGCTGGACGCGATCAAGATCGTGCGCGCCGGCTCGGGCGGCCCGCCGTCGCGGCGAACGTGGGCCGGCTCACGCCAGAGCGTGAGCTCACTGACGCCAGCGACCGCGGTGTTTGCCCAGACTTGCACGCCGGTCTCGGCGTCGAGCGCAAACGTGCCGCCGGCGTAGCTGGCCACGTAAACCACGGGCCCTGACGGCAGCATGTTCGGCACTGGCGTGGTGTCGACATCCAACTGCTGCGGCACTTCACCCAGGGTTTGCTCGGCTTCCGCAGCCAAATCGACCGGTTGCCAGCGCTCAGCGCCAGTTAGCGCGTCGAACGCGACCACGTTGCCGTCGCTGAAGCCCGTGTAGACCTTGCCGCGGAACACCGCCGGGCCGGCGTAGCCCGCGACTTCCATGCCGGCCGCTGGTGAGCGGTGCTGCGACCAGCGCACTTTGCCGGTAGCTGGCTCGAGCGCGAGCAAGGTGTCGTTGGCATTGACGACGTAGAGCAGTCCGTTCTCGAGGACCGGGCGGCGCGACACCTCGGCGTTGGACATGAAGCGCCAACGCAGTTTGCCATCCTTCGCCGAGACCTTGTAGAAGGCTCCGTCGTTGGAGCCGAAGTACACGACGTCTTCACCGGGATCGTAGAGCGGCGCGCATTGCACGAAGCCGACCGTCTCGAAGCGCCAGATTTGCTCGCCGTTGGCAGCGCGCAGCGCATACAGCCCATTGTCGCTCGAGCCGGTGAACACGCGCCGACCGACCGGGTCGATCTCCGGCTGGCCGCGCTCGTAGGGCTCGCCCGAACGTCGTGACGGCGCGACCAGGGTACGCGTGTAGTTGACCTGCATCGCCGCGTTCGGCCGCTGCAGCCACAGTGGCATCTCGGGATTGGCGCCATTGCGCATGACTTCGCAGCCCGTGGTCGCGAGACCCGAACTTGCGATTCCGAGCGCGGCTATCGTGAACGACGACCGCGCCCAGCGTGATCGCGCTCGCGTCACGGAGCGCTCGCCGGCGGCGCCGGGACGTTCGGCACGCCCTTGCCCATTCCCTTGAGCAGCTCTTTCAGCTTGTCCGCCGAGAGCCCACCTTTGCCAGAACCATCGCCGCCCATCTGCTCGCTCAGCTCTTGGATCTGCTCGGCGGTGAGCGCACCCGAACTTGGCGGCGGCACCGCGCTCGGATCGACTCGGCGCTGCAGATCGCGCACGGATTGCTGCAAATAGCCGGTATTGCCGCCACCCAATGGCTTCTTGGCGTCCTTGTCGGTGGTGCCAGCGAGGGTGTCGAGGCGCTTCTGAGCGTCCTTCAGATACTCTTTGGCTTTGTCCGTGTTGCCCGCGGCAAACGACAATCGAGCTTGATGAAACGCGCCCAGCGCGTTGAACCCGAGCGCGTCGATGTTCGACAGTTCGCCGAATGCCTTGAGCGCGCCGTCCTTGTCGTTGGCGGCCTCCAAGCTGAGGCCGACGCCTTCCAGCGCGCGGCCCTTCACACCCACGTCTTGAGTGGCGAGCTTGCTGTCTTTCACGGCTTGATAAGCAGCTTTGGCGTCCGCGAACTTGCCTTGATCGTAAAGTACCGAGGCCAAGCCGAGTTTGGCGAACGTCGCAGCCGACGTGGAACCGCCGTCAGCGATCGCGCGATACTGCTGTTCTGCGGCTTTCAGACGCAGTTCTTCACTCGCGAACGTGGGGCGCGTTTCAACCAAACCAGTCTGCGGATCCGGCTTGGTGTCGTCCGAGCCGATGCGGGCGCCTTCAGCGCGGATCGCGGTGCTGAGCTTAGCGGAGGCCTGTTCCGCCGCGCGCCCTGCGCGGTAGCTGTAGATCGCGTAGCCGACCCAGCCCACGAGGCACACGATCACCACCCATTGCACTGCGTTGGCGTTTCGCTTCAGCCAAGCACCGGCAGCCTGAGAGCTGCGCGCGAGCGCGTCGTCGACGATCTCGCCGGCTTCCAGATTGCGTGCCGGAATTGCGGCTTGCTTGGTGCGGCGACCACCGACCATCTCCTCGCGCAAGCGACGATTGCGATCGCGACTCGGCTCGGGTTCGGCCGAGAGATCGCGCTTCTTCTTTTTCTTTTTGGGGGCAGCGGGGGCGACGGCGGATGCCTCGCCTTCCGAAACGAGTTCCGCTTCCGCGGCCTCCGCGTCTGCTTGCTCTGCTTGATTCGCCTCGGGCTCCTTGTCAGGGCCCAGAGACGAGTCGGATTCGTCATGCGGTTCAGCCACGGGCGCTTCTATACACCATTCCCGCGTTCAGTGGCATGGACGCCGTTTTTTTGAGTTCGCGCCGGAAATGCGCCAGATCCCCGCGCATTTGGCGCACTCCCCGGCTCACTCCCCTGGCGCGCTGGGGGAGGCGCCCGTTGCAGCGGCCTGCCAGGGCTTGGGCGGAGGCGGCGGTAGCTCGTCGGACAATGGCACCAAAGCGAGCGCATCCAACTGCACGGTGCTGTCCGCGAAAACCACGAATTTAGCCCGCAGTCCCGCTCGGGCCCCGGAGCTCTTGGGCAGCTCGCCATAGACCACGACGGGTTCCGGACCAGGCGGAATGTGAAGCCGTAGCGCTTGAGCCGCATCCAGGTTCGGCAAGCTCGGTTTGCGCTTGGTCTCGCGGTCGCCCCAATCCGGCGCGCCCGCCGCGATCAGCACTTCGCCCGGCGCGCTGCCCGTCGCGCGCGCGCGCACGAACGCCCGCACCCCGCGGCCGTTGCCGCCCGACGGAATGGTCAACGTGACGCTGACTCCGAGCGAGGCTTGGCTGCGCAAGCGCGTCAGATCCCGCCCCTCGGGGCCGCCCACGTATTGCAAGATCTTGCTCCGCTCCGCCGCCTCCACGCCAATCAAGAGCGGATCCGGAACGCCCATGAAGCGCACCAACGGCGGCGCCAAAGCCGCTTCCGTCTTGAGCGCTACCAGCGCGTTGACGAGCGCGATGCGGGTCGATTGCGAGCGCTCGTTGGCGAGCGCCTTGAGCAGCGAGCCTTGTCCCAGCTCACCACCAATCCGCGCCAATGCCTCTGCCAAATACGGGCGCAAGCGCACATCGTCCAAACTCTGGACCAACGGCCACACAGCGTCTTTGGCCCGGATAATGCCCAGCGCCGCGGCGATTTGGCGTGAACGCTCGAAATTGCGCGAGGCCGGGTCCTGCCACCAAGCGATCAGGGTTTTCTCGCCACGGCCGTCGCCGTTTTCGGCCAGCACCAGCGCGGCCAAGCGCCGCACCGCGAGATCCGACGATTTTTCGAGTTCGAAAGTCAGCGGCGCGCCCTCACCCAAGCGCGTCAACGAAAGGGCCGCATAGCGGCGCACGACTTCGTCTTCATCGCGACCGAGCGCGAGACGCAGGGCCGACTTGGCCTCGGGGCGTTTGAGTTCGCAAAGCAGCTCGGCCGCTTTGCGGCGAATGGCGAGATCGGCATCGTCGAGCAAGGCGGCGATCTCTTCGACCGCGTCACCGTCGCCGCTGATGCCGCGCAGGATCGCCGGCGGCCACCCCTTGCCCTCCGCGCGTAGTCCATTCTGCTCGTAGCGCCCGTGGGAAGCGCCGAACTCCTTCAGCTGCGCGCGCATGTCCCCGAACTCTTTGGCGGACGTGGCCGAGATATCGTGTTCTTCGCGCGGATCGCGGGCAAGGTCGAAGAGTTTGCAGGCGCCGAGTTTGCGCGCGCAGACGAGGCGCAATGTGCCCTTGCCGAGCAAGGTTTGTTCATCGGTTTCTGCCAGCACGAGGCCCGGTCCCTCGTCGCGTTTTCCGGCCAAGAGTGGGCCGAGATCGCGGCCACGCAAGCGCGGCGGCTTGGGGATGTCGAGCGCGGTGAGCAGCGTCGGCAGCAGATCGATGCTCTGTACGGGTTCGGCGATGCGCCGAGCGGCTAGGCTCCCCGGAGCCGAGACGATCAACGGGACCCGCACCTGCTCCTCGTACACGCTAGTTCCGTGATAGTGCCCGCCGTGTTCACCGAACTCCTCGCCGTGGTCCGCAGTCAGGATCACGACCGAGTTTGGGCGCCGCGCGCGAAACGCTTTCACCAATTCGCCCACGGTTTCGTCGGCGAAACGCACTTCCGAGTCGTAACGATCCAGATCGCGCTCGCCAAAGGCATATTCGGGGTGGCTTTCGTACGGCTCGTGCGGCGCGAACAGGTGCACCCAAGTAAACAAGCGTTTATCGTCGGGAGCAGTCTCTAGGTACGCCTGCAGCTGCTGCACGCGCCGGGCCCCTTCCGCGAACTCGACCCAGCGGTACTCGAAGCCGAGGAAGGTATCGCGAAAGCTCTGAAAGCGATCGGGATCGATGAAGAATACCGCCGGCGGATAGAACGCCGCGGTGCGATAACCGTAGGTTCGAAGCAGTCCGGCCCAAGTATCCGAGTCTTGCGCGATGTCCTGCAAGAGCAGCGGGCGCATGTACTTGCCCGTCATCAGCGACGTGACCGAGTACGAGGTGTGCGGCGTCGGCGCGTACGCGTGCTCGAAGATCACGGCGTCCTTCGCCAGCGCGTCGATGTGTGGCGTGGTCGGGCGCGGGTAGCCGTAGCTGCCCAAATGATCTGCGCGGAGCGCATCCACGCTGATGAGCAGAAAATCACGCTGCCTGAGGTCGAGGGTCCGCCCGGTCTGCTCGGTCGATGGGCTCGAGCAAGTCGCGTGCGCCACGCGTTCGCCCGGACCGAGGGCGTCACAGTCGACGGTGTCCTCGGGCGCCACTGGGACGAGCAATGTCGCGAGATCGAGCGCGCGCGCTGCGAGCGGCGCGTGCTCACCGACGACGAAACGGAAGTTATCGAAGTGCGAGAGCCGCTGAGCGCTGGGCAGGACGAGCAGCGCAGCCAGAACCCAAACCGCGAGCGTGGCGGCGTAGCTCCGCACGCGTGCGGGCTCGGAGCTCGAAGCCCGCTCGCGGCCGAGAGCGCGGTGAACGGCCTCGCCGGCGAACGGTGCCGTGAGCAGCACCCAGGCGGCCAACCCCAAGTGAAACGCGGGGTAGAGCCGCACCAAGACCAGACGGTTCATGAGCTCCGCGACGAGCGCGCACAGCACGACCAATCCGGCGCACGACCACGGCCGAGCGCGCTCGAGCTTCGCGAGCGCAGGTGCGGCCGCCCACACCAGCGCGAAACCGAACGCGCCCACGACCATCGCGAAACCGCCGCGTTGGCCCAATGTCGCCAGGTGCCGCCCTCCCCCCACCCCAAATCCCAACACTGCACCCGAAGCGACGCCGAACGCCGCCAGCAAGCCGCGCACCGGCCGCGCTTCGGATTGCTGCACGAGCCACGCAACGAACGCCCCCAGCAGCGCGCCGGCCGCTGCGACGCTGACGGCCGTTGGCGCCAGCCAAAGGAGCCCGTATTGGACCTCCCAGACGCTGGAAAGCTCGCGTGCGGCGCTGAGCAGCGCAACCGCCAATTCCGCAGCCACGACGGCCCAAACCGACCAGCACGCGCGCGCAATCCGTGCGAGCGCCGAGCCGCCCGCTAGCCTGAGCGAACCCGACACTTCAGCGGAACTCGATACTGCCGATTTCGTAGCGGCGCGTTCCGCCGGGAAGAGTCACGACGACTTCATCGCCCGTCGACTTGCCGATCAGCGCGCGGGCCAGTGGCGCGGTGACCGAGATCGTCCCAAGCTTGAGATCCGCTTCGTCGGCACCCACGATTTGGTAGGTGTTTTCTTCATCCGTGTCGAGGTTCGTGAGCAGCACGAAGGCTCCGAAGCGCACGCGATCACCCGAGAATTTCGAAGGGTCGATCACTTCCGCGCGGGACAGTTTGTCTTCGACGTCCTTGATTCGGGCTTCGTTCAGGCCCTGCTGCTCTTTCGCGGCGTGATATTCCGCGTTCTCTTTCAGATCGCCGTGCTCGCGCGCAACGCCGATCGCGCGCGAAATCTTCGGTCGCTCTTCCTTGAGACGAACCAGTTCGTCGCGCAGCTTTTGCGCGCCAGCGGGGGTCATGGGGACGGGTTCGTTCATGTTGCCTCGGCGGGCATCTTTACCCGTTGTATCGGGGGGCGCTAGTCTTGTGTTGGTCCCCCGCGCCCGCCGAACGTGTCAGAGAGGCGGCTGCTCGGTAGAAACCGGGTAAAATTTGGGACCTGTGAACTTGCGCCCGAAACGGAACGCCGCTAGCAGAGGCCTCGAACATGCGGATTACGGTAGCGAGCACGAGCAAGCGCAGGTCGAAGACCGGAGGCCCGAGGCGCGGACTTCCGAGCAGCGCGCTCGGAGCAATTTTGGGCGCCGCGCTGCTCGGCCCTGCCCTGGTCGGCTGCGAGCAAGAGTATCGCCCGGTCTCGGCCTTCGATTACTCGGAGAAAGCCAAGAAGGACTACGAAGCCGCGATGGACGACTTCGACTCCAAGAATTGGGAGGCTGCGCGCCAAAAGCTGAGCGAGGTCAAGCGCAACTACGGCTACAGCCGCTACGCGCGCCTCGCGGAGCTGCGCTTGGCCGACGCAAACTACGAGCAAGACAAGTTTGCCGAGGCGACCGCGGGTTACAAAGCCTTCGTCCACGATTACCCGAATGATCCGGAGATCCCGTACGCTCGCTACAAGGTGACGATGACGCAGTACGACGCGGTGAGCGCGTCGTTCTTGTTGCCTCCCCTAGAAGAGCGCGATTTGGCGTACGTGAACGACGCGCATGCCAGCATTCGCGCCTTCCTCAACGACTACCCGAACAGCGAGCACGCGCCGCAGCTCGCTTATATGCAGTCGGTAGTGACTGGGTTACTCGCGCGGCACGAGCTGTACGTGGCGCGTTTCTATCTCGGTCGCGACAAGTTCCCCGCGGCGATCGCGCGCATTCAATACTCACTTCGGAGCTACCCCAATTCGGGACTCGAGCCGGAAGGTTTGGTGATGTTGGCTGAGGTGTATCTGAAGACGAAGGAACGAGAAAAGGCGCGCGTCGTGCTCGAACTCGTGCTGTCTCGTTTTCCGACCAGCCCCTTCGTCGTGCCCGCAAAGAACTATCTGGATCGCCTGGCCGCGCTGCCAAAGCAGGGTTGAGATGGCGGAGCCTTCACCGCTCAGTACCGTTCCGCCCACCGTGCTCGTCGTCGACGACGAAAAGAACATCCGGCGCACCTTGGAGATGGTGCTCACGGGTGAAGGCTACCGAGTGCTGGAAGCCGAATCAGGCGAGAAGGCGCTCGAGACGCTCGGCAATCCGCACGAGCCGGTCGACGTCGCCATTTTCGATTTGAAGTTGCCCGGCATGAGCGGGCTGGATGCCCTACAGCGCCTGCGCAGTGACGACGCCACCCGCGATCTGCCGGTGATCGTGGTCAGCGGACACGCGACGGTGCACGACGCGGTAGCCGCGATCAAACTCGGAGCCACGGACTTTTTCGAGAAGCCGCTGAACCGCGAGCGCGTGCTGGTCAGTGTGCGCAATTCGATCCGCACCGCGCGCTTGAACCGCACGGTCGAGCAGCTGCGCGTCGAACTCGAAGCGCGCTACGAGATGATCGGCACGAGCGCGCCGATCCAGAAGCTGTTCCAGGACGTCGACAAGGTCGCGCCGACCAAAGCCAACGTGCTCATCACCGGAGAGAGCGGCACGGGCAAAGAGCTGGTGAGCCGCGCCATCCATCGCTTGAGTCCGCGCCGGGACGCGCCGTTCATTAAGGTGAACTGCGCCGCAATTCCGCGCGAGCTGATCGAGAGCGAGCTATTCGGCCACGAAAAGGGCTCGTTCACGGGCGCGCAAGCGCGCAAGCGCGGCTTCTTCGAACAGGCCCACGGCGGCACGCTGTTCTTGGACGAGATCGGCGACATGGATTTGACCGCGCAGGCCAAGGTGCTGCGCGCGCTGCAGAACGGAGAAGTCGTACGCGTCGGGTCCGAACACGTGATCAACGTGGACGTGCGAGTCCTTGCGGCGACCAACAAGGATCTGGCCAAGGCCGTCCAAGCCGGCACGTTCCGCGAGGACTTGTTCTTTCGTTTGGACGTGTTTCCGATCCGGGCACCCGCGCTGCGCGAGCGCAAGGCCGACATCGCCATCTTGGCGGAGGCCTTCGTTTCCGGCTTCTGCAAGGACAACGGCTTGCGCGTGAAGCGCATCGACCCGAGCGTGTTCGACGCACTGTCACGCCGCAAGTGGCCGGGCAACGTGCGTGAGTTGAAGAACGTGGTCGAACGCGCCGCGATCTTGTCGAGCGACGTAATAACGATCGCCGATCTGCCCGAAGATCCCCACGACAGCCCGTTCGACGTCGACGAAGAGATCGAAGAAGCGAGCGTGAGTCAGCCGAGCCCGAACGACAGCATTCCTGACGTCGAGAGCACGCCGCTCCCGCAAGCGTCGTCGGATCGCCTCACCCTGCGCGAGTATCGCGAAGCGACCGAGCGCGCGTACATCATCGAAACGCTGAAGGCGCTCGATTGGAATATCTCCAAGGCAGCGATCGTGCTCGGTGTCGAGCGCACCAACTTGCACAAAAAAGTCCGTAGCTACGGCATCAAGCGCGGCGAAGGATGATCTTTCGCCGTGGCCCGCGCGCGCCCGTCAATCTGGGTGCGCTGACCGCCGACGCGCCCAGTCCGATCTCCGTCACCGGTCGCTCGCCGGGCGTGGTCGCCTTTCATGGCTTCGGTGGCACGACGCGAGAGATCGAGCTAGCCGCGACGGTCGCCAGCGACCTTGGCCTTTCGGCGCTCGCTCGGACGCTTCCGGGGCATGGCAGCCACGCCAAGGATCTCGCTCGCACGCGCTTCACGGACTGGGTCGCGGGTGCGGAGAGCGCGTACCAGGAACTCGCCGCGCGCGGCCCAGTGATCGCTGCGGGCCTTTCGATGGGCTCGCTGCTCGCCGCCGAGCTCGCCATCGCCCACCCCGATCGAGTCCGCGGGCTCGTGATGCTGGCGAACGCCGCCTGGCTTCGTCCGCCACTCACCTTCGCCTTGCGCGCGGGCGCGCTGCTGCGGCTGCCCGACTTTCTGATGAAAAAGGGCGGCTCGGACATCTCCGATCCGGAAGCCCGGCAAACTCAAGTCGCGTACACCGCCGACCCAGTGCACGCGGCGATCGATCTCGAGCGCTCCGCGCGCGCGCTGCGTGAGCGGCTATCGCAAGTGCGTTGCCCGACACTGATCCTGCACGGCGCCCGGGATCGCGTGTGCCCCGTGGAGAATGCCTGGCGCGTGGCCAATCTGCTGGGCACGACCGACGTGCGCGTGGTGATTCTGCCGCGTTCGCGACACATCATCACGCGCGACGTGGAGCGTCGCGATGTCGCGCGTGAGCTGCGCGATTTCTACACGCGGATCGCGGCTCAGACCCCAGTCGAGCCGTAGCCACCTGCACCGCGCGCGGTCTCGTCGAGCTCGCTCACCAGTTGCAGCTCGGCCTGCATCACCGGACAAATCACGAGCTGCGCGACGCGCGATAGCGGTTCGATCAGAAACGGTTCTTGTCCGTGGTTGATCAGCAAGACTTGAACCATTCCGCGATAGTCCGCGTCGATCGTGCCCGGTGAATTGACGATGCCGATGCCGTGCTTCAAAGCGAGGCCCGAGCGCGGTCGCACTTGGCCTTCGTAACCGTCGGGGATGGCAAACGCGAGCCCGGTCGGCACCAGCGTTCGAGCCCCGGGCTCGAGTCGTCGCGACTCGGCGATCGCCGCGCACAGATCCAGCCCTGCCGCTCGATCGGTCTGATACGCCGGCAGCGGCACATCGACAGGACCGAGTTTTTGGACGCGAAGCGGGAGGCGGGGCGAGCTCATGCGCCGGGGGATCGCGCGATCCCGAGCGCGCGTCGAGTGTTATTTAAGTACGTCAGAAACGGCGATGCTGACGTCGTTGAATGCGAGCAGCTGGATCGATTGACCGCGCTCGTAGCGATCCATGCGCGCGTAACCCGAGCCCTGAGGGTCTCGATATACCTCGATGCAGCGCTCGACCAGGTTGACCACCCAATATTCGGGGACGCCGCAGCTGGCATACATGCGTAACTTACGTCCGCGGTCCTTGGTGAGCGATGACTCTGCCACCTCGATGATCAAGTGAGCTTCGCCCGGGTGGTCCGCGAGATAGTCCCCCCGCGGCGCGACCAATAAATCCGGCTCGGGTTCCGATAGTTCCGAAGCTGCAAAGGGCGATTGGCAATACACCGAGGCCCGGGCATGGAGTGCGAGAATGAGCAACTCGGTCAAGCGCTGGACTGCTGAGCTGTGAAGCGTGCCAATCGGGCTCATGGCGACCATCTCGCCGTCCAAGAGCTCAATCTTCTCGTCCTCGAACGCGCCGAGGGCGACGAGCTGGTCGTACTCCACTCGTCGCAAAGGGCGAATGACTTCAGCAGTCGCGGTGTTTGCAGCCATCGGCTTTTCTCCTGCGGGAATTTAGCATGCACTCCCCCCGTTCGGCACGGTAGAGCCGCGGGGTTTCCCGAAATCCGCTCAGGCCACGCTAGCGCGCGAACGGATCCGGTGCCGTTCGAAGATCACGTCGGCCATCTCGCTCAGCTTCTGCGCTTCGCGCTGGATGTCCGCGTTGTGCCGATAATGGTTCGACGAAAAGACGTAGTTCGAGAAGGCCTGGTAGCTGCGCGCGACTTCGAGCTCATTGCCGATCTCTTTACAGATCGCGATTGAGCGCATGAAGTAATCGACAGCTTTCACTTCGTGCCCTTCGCCCCACGCGCCCGCGCCCGTGACCTCACCCAGCGTGCGGAGTGCGACCGCCAAGTGCGGCTTGCTGCGCACCTGTCCGAATAGATCGACCGCGCGTTTGATCAATTCGCGCGCTTTTTTCAGCTCGCGCTGCTCCAAATAGGTCTTGGCCAGCGCGCGCTTCGCCTCCGCCAAATGCAGCTTGTCGCCGAGTTCGTCACACAGCTCTTCCGCCTGAGTCAGATACGCGACTGCTTCGTCACTGTGGCCCATGCGTTGATGAGTCACGCCGATGCTGGTGAGCACGGCAGCGATGCGGTTGTGCTCACCCACGTCTTTGGCGAGCGTGTGTGCCTCGGTAAATAGCCGGAGCGCCTTGTCGTGTTCACCTTGGTCCAGCGCCAGGTGACCCAAGTCGTTCATGCTCTCCACGCTGCCGAGTGGATCATCGAGCTCGCGACGGATCTTGAGCGCGGCCTCCAACGCTTCACGAGCTTGAGCTTGCTGCCCGTGATCGCGCCAGACCAAGCCGATGTTGTTCAAGCTGAGCGCGATCGAGCGACCGTCGCCGTGCTCTTTGCGCATATCCAGAGCCTTTTTCAGCTCATCCAACGCGGCTTCGTACTCGCCGCGCATCCACAGCAATTTGCCGATGTCGTCGTGACTCGCGGCGACCCCGCGCGTGTCGTTGACGTTCTCGAAAAGCGCCAGAGCCGTCTCTAGGTGATCGCGCGCGAGATCGAGTGAACCGGTGTCGCGGTACACACGTCCGATGCGATTGTGCGCAGCTCCTCCCTTGGCTCGGAGCCCGAGACGAAACGCGATCGCATGCATTTCGCGAAACGCGGCCAAAGCTTCGTCCGTCTTGCCCAAGAGCAAGAGCACGTCCCCATGGTTGTGAAGCGCGTCGATGCGCCGACGCGCGTCGTCATCACCCAGGAGCTCGAGCCCTTTTTGATAGTAATCGTGCGCCTTCTTGGCTGCGTATTGGTGGCGCGCGATGTTGCCCGCGTCGAGGTAAGTGAACGCAGCGCGCGTGAGCGAGCCGCCGTGTTCCAAGTGCCGCGCCAGCATCGCCACGTATTCTTCTTGGCTGCGCAGCGTTTCCTTCTGCGCGAGCCAATCAGCGATCGAGCTGTGGTAGCGGCGCAAGGTCGCGGGCGCAGTCAGCTGGGCGATCCGCTCGCGCTCCAGGTTGTGCTTGAAGATGTACTCTTTTTCGCCGCTGAACGCGGAATCGGGAACATTGAGCACGTAGTCGCGCTGCACCAAATCGACCAGCAGCTTCTCGACGTCTTGGACGTCGCTCATCGCGGCGACTTCCCAATATTCCGGCGCTTTCTGGTCGAGCCGGCCGAGCGCCACGAGCCCGCCCAGCCAGAACACGCTGCCCATCGCTGCCGCCTGCTCCAAGAGCCGTCGATCGCGCGCGGAGAGCGCGGCGATGCGCGCAGCGACTGCGTCCGCCACGGTCAGCGGCAACTTCGCGTTCGCGAGGCGATCGAGATCGACTTGCCAGGCGTCACCCTGTTCGCGCAGCACGCCGGAGTCGAAAAAGATCCGCACCATGTGTTCGAGCAAACCGGGTGTGCCGCCCGCTAGGCCCACGCCAGCTTCGATCAAGCGCGGGGCGCTTCCGCTCTGACAGCGGCTCAGCAGCGCTGCCATGATCTCGGTTGACTCGTGCGCGGTGACCGCCGCGAGCTCGATCAACTCGTGGCGTGCGCCACCGATGTCACGCCACCCTTCATGGCGCGCCAGAAATTCCGGCCGCGCCAAGCAAACGACGACGATAGGTCCCTTCAAATTCTCGATCAGGTAGCGCAGGAGCTCGATCGAATCTTCGTCGGCGGCGTGCAAGTCCTCACAAACCAGACACAGTGGGCCGCTCTCTGCGTCACTCTCCACGAAGCTGCGTAGGATCGCGCGCCGCATCAGCCGAGCTTGCGAAGGATCGTCAGCCACCGCTCGGGTCAACGGACTCTCCGCAAACGGCAGATTCATCAGTTCGCCAAGGAAGTAGCTCACGTCTCCGACACGCCGATCTTCCAATACGAGCGCGAGCTCGTCGCGAACCTTGCTGCTCGCAGCGTTGCGATCAGCACCGTCGGCGACGCCAAAGCGCGCACGCAGCAAACGTTCGAACAGGCCATACGCGAGGCGCTCGGAGCGCGGGACGCCCCAGAAGGCGCGCAGCGCCGGTTCGGTCGGGGTGCGGGTGCGGGTGCGCAGGTACTCGTCGACGAGACGCGTCTTGCCCATGCCGGCGGGGCCGACCAGGGTCACGGCGCGAGCTTCACCCTCGCCGACGGCGCGCTCGAAAATGGCGTCGAGCCGGCGCCGTTCGGCGTCGCGACCGATCAGTGGCGCTCGGAGGTCGAGGACGGCCAGGGGGGGGCCTTGAGTCATGGGAGAGGGATTTCGCCTGATTTTCCCCACAGTCTCAAGAGGACACCCACATTGTCGTCCGACCGGAACGAGAATCCTCGTCGATTGTGCCGGCCCGCGGTAAAAAAGCGTGACGACCGAGTTGCGCGCCGGCCCCGCTTGATAGAGGCTCGGCTCCCCTTCGTCTGCTAGGTTTCGAAATTACCGTGGCACTGCCCGAACGCACCCCCCCACAGTCGACCAGCTCCGAGAAGCGCTCGGTCGGTCAAGGTCTCTTCCGCAAATGCACCGGCTGCGGTGTAGTCAACACCGTGGAGGACCTCTCCTCCCGGTTTTACGTCTGTCCATCGTGTGGCTATCACCACCCGATGAGCAGCGCCGACTGGCGCCGCTTGCTCTTGGACGGCGCACAGCTGGAGCGCTGGGACGAACACCTCCAGCCTTGTGACCCACTCGAGTTCGAGGACGGTAAGCGCTACGTCGATCGCATTAGCCGCGCCCAAGCAACGACGGGTGCGACCGAAGCCGTCGAGATTGGGCGCGCCCGCTTGGGGGACATTCCGATCGCCTACGGCGCGTACAATTTCGCGTTCATGGGCGGCAGCATGGGTTCAGTGGTCGGCGAGCGCGTCACGCGCTTGTTCGAGCGCGCCACGTCCGAGCGACTCCCAGTCGTGCTGCTGCATGCTTCCGGCGGCGCCCGCATGCAGGAGGGGATCTTGAGCCTGATGCAAATGGCCAAGACGATGAGCGCCCTCGGTCGCTTCCGCAGCGTTCACAAGCCATATATCAGCGTGCTTTTGCAGCCGACCACCGGTGGCGTCGCAGCCAGCACTGCGTTCTTGGGTGACGTGAACCTAGCCGAACCCAACGCGACGATCGGCTTCGCTGGGGCACGCGTGATCGAGAGTACGATCAACGCCAAGTTGCCCCCCGGCTTTCAACGATCCGAGTTCTTGATCGACCACGGCATGGTCGACACCATCGCGCCGCGCGGTGAGATGAAAGAGCGCCTGCGTACGCTCCTTTCCCATCTCGGTGGTGAGGGTAAGTGACGGATCTGAAGTCGACGCTCGAACGCCTGTATCGCCTGGTCCCGCTCGGGCGAAAGCTGGGGCTGTCGCGGATGCAGGCCGCTTGCGCCGCGTTCGGCAACCCGCAGCTCGCCTTCCCCACCGTCCACGTAGCCGGCACCAACGGCAAAGGCACCGTGACCGCGTTCGTTTCGTCGATGGCGCGAGCCAACGGAGCGAAGGTGGGCGTTTATACGTCACCCCACCTGATGCGCTTCGCCGAGCGCATCAACATCGCCGGCCAGCCGATCAGCGACGACTTACTGATCGATCTGCTCAACCGCGTGATGGATCGCGCGCCCGATCTGACCTTCTTCGAGGTCGCAACGCTGACTGCGTTCTTGGCCTTCCAAGAGGCGAAGATCGATTTGGGGGTGATCGAGGTCGGGCTCGGCGGTCGCTTGGACGCGACCAATGTGCTGCCACCGCCGCAAGTAGTGGCCATCACGCGCATCGCCTACGATCACATGGCCGAGCTGGGCGATAGCCTCGGCCAGATCGCGGCCGAGAAGGCCGGCATCATCAAGCGCGGCTCCAAAGTCGTGCTCGGCAAGATCCATCCCGAAGCGCGCGCGGTGATCGAGGCCAAAGCGGCAGAGGTCGGCGCGCCCCTCGTCGAGCTCGCGAGCCCCGAGCCAATTGCGGGCGCGCCCCTCGCCTATCCGCGCGTCGCGTTGGTCGGTTCGAACTTAGCCGTCGCGGTGACCGTCGCTCGCGAGCTCGGCATCGCACCGGAAGTGATGGCTCAGGGCATCGAGCAAACGACTTGGCCCGGCCGCAATGAGCTGCTGCATCGCAGCGGCCAAGAGCTGACCTTGCTCGACTGCGCACACAATCCCGACGGCGCGGTCGCGCTCTCGCATGCGCTCGATCCGAGCGTGCTCGGCGACATCGAATCACGCAAAGAAATCGTGCTCGTCTTCGGCGCGCTGAGCACCAAGAATTGGCGCGCCATGCTGCGCCGCTTGGAGACCGTCGCCGGGCACCGTGTGTACGTTGCTCCACCGGTCGCCAAAGGCGTCGATCCCCAGGAGATCGCGGCCTTCGTGCCCGGTGAAGTGGCCAATTCGGTGGGTGAAGCGTTGTCTCGCGCGCGAGCGTTGGTCGGTCCGCGCGGAGTCGTGGTCGTGACCGGCTCGATCTTCTTGGTCGGTGCCGCGCGTGCGTTGCTCTTGAATCTGCCGACGGATCCGCCCGTCGCGCTCTAGTTTCGTTTTCGTTTTTCGGGGGTTCGAGGAATATGACCGAGCGCAAGCTTTTCGGCACCGACGGCATCCGCGGTCGTGCCAACGCCGAACCCATGACGCCCGAACTCGCACTGCGACTCGGACGCGCAATCACGCTGGTCTCGCGCCGCGGTAAGACGCGCGCGCCGCGCATCGTGATCGGGAAAGACACGCGGCTCAGCGGTTACATGTTGGAGACCGCGCTTTCCGCCGGGATCTGCGCCATGGGCGGTCGGGTAATGCTGTCAGGACCCATTCCGACGCCCGCGGTCGCCAACCTCACGCAGAGCATGCGCGCCGATGCGGGCGTCGTGATCAGCGCCAGTCACAACCCATTCGCAGACAACGGCATCAAGATCTTCGGTCCGGACGGCTTCAAGCTGCCGGACAAAGAAGAATCTGCGATCGAGGCGCTGCTCGAAAACGCCAAGCTCGACACGCAAGGCAAGACCGGCGCGGGCATCGGTCGCGCCGAGCGATTCGATCACGCGATCGGTCGCTACATCGTGTACGCGAAGAGCACCTTCCCGAAAGAGCTCGCGCTGGATGGCATGAAGATCGTCGTCGATGCCGCGCACGGCGCCGCCTATCGCGTCGCGCCTGCGGTGTTCGCTGAACTCGGCGCGGACGTGATTCAGCTCGGCTGCCGGCCGAACGGGGTGAACATCAACCGCAACTGCGGCGCGCTGCACCCCGAGCACGTCGCCCACGAAGTGAAGCGCCAAGGCGCGCAGCTCGGCGTCGCTCTCGACGGCGATGCGGACCGCGTGATCTTCGTCGACGAAAAAGGCGAAATCGTCGACGGCGACGCGATCATGGCGCTGTGTGCCACGCGCATGATCAAGCACAAGCGACTTCATAAAAAGACGCTCGTCACGACCATCATGAGCAACATGGGCCTCGACCGTGCGCTCGAGTCCGCCGGCGGCAAGATCGCGCGCACCAACGTCGGCGACCGCTACGTGGTCGAAGAGATGCGCAAGGGTGGCTACAACTTCGGCGGCGAGCAGTCCGGCCACTTGATCTTCCTCGATCACGCAACGACCGGTGACGGCACCGTGGCAGCGCTGCAAGTGATCGCGATCATGCTCCAGGAAGCGAGACCGCTCAGCGAGCTTTCGCAAGTGATGAAGCGCGTTCCCCAGGTGCTCGAGAGCGTGAAGCTGCCAGCGCGCCGCCCGATCTCGGAAATGCCCGAGCTCGGCAAGCGCATCGTTTTGGCCGAAAAGAAGCTGGGCAAGAACGGCCGCGTCGTCGTGCGCTGGAGCGGGACAGAAGCAAAACTGCGGCTGATGGTCGAAGGTCCGGACCCCTCCAAGCTCAAGACCATGGTGGCCGAGATGACCGACGCGGCGAAGAAGGATCTGGCCCAAGTCGGCTGAGTCCGAGAAGCCTAGAGCGCGAGCATCCGTGCAACCTTTGCGTTCGATGCTCTGGCAACGGCGAGCATTCCTCGCCCTGGCCGCGTTCTTTGCTCTAACGCAGGCCAAGCACTACGATTTCTTCTGCGACGACGCGTTCATCGCGCTGCGCTACGCCAAGAATCTGAGCGAGCACGGGGAACTCGCCTACAACCTGGGCCAGCGCGTGGAGGGTTTCACGAGCCCGTTGTGGGTGCTGCTACTTGCAGCCGCAGGCCGCATCGGTGTTCCACTGATGAGCGCGGCGCGCGTGCTGGGCGGCGCGGCAACGATACTGACTTTTGGAGCTCTCGCGTTGTTTTGGGACGAGCTCGAGCCGGACGATCCTTGGTTCGGCATCGTCCCAGCGATAGCGCTCGCTGGGTCCGCGCCGATCGCAGCGTGGACGTTTGGTGGTTTGGAGACACCGCTGTTCGTCGCGCTATTCACACTCGGCTTGGCGCTGGTGGCCCGCGCTGCGCGCCGGCGAGACCTCCGAAGCAGTCTGTACGCGGGCATTACCGTCGCGTTCTGCACACTGTGTCGCCCTGAAGGCGCAACGCTGATCGCGATTGGCAGCGTCGCGGTTGGTCTAACTGTGTCTCGCAAGTCTGCGTCGGGTTGGCATCGGTTTCTCGCCTGGGCATTGCCGCTCGCTCTAGTGGTCGGCGGCTACGAGCTATTCCGGCTGCGCTACTACGGGTATCCGCTGCCCAACACGTTCTACGTGAAGACATCCGGCGATGGGCTCTGGCAGCGCGGCACGAGCTACCTCGCATTTGCCGCCAGCGAATTTGGTTGGCCGTTGGTGTGCGCGTACGTGCTGTCGTTTGCGTATCTTTCGCTCGGCGCGCGGCTTCCCGAAAGATGGCGGCCTCGTACTGGCCAACTACTCGCCCGTTCGGCGAGCGTGGCTTCGATTGTTCACTTGCTCTACGTCGCTCGTGTCGGCGGCGATTTTCTCGACCTCTATCGCTTCTTGACGCCCCTACTGCCGGCTGCGGCTTGCTGCTTGACCAGCGCGGTACTTCGCCTGTGCTCGGCGATTGTCGGTAGCGCGCGCTTCGCGATCATCGCCTGCATCTCGTATGTGCTCATCAACGGCGCCTACCAGGGGACGATGAAGGATCGAGCAACGCTCGTCGCCGAGAGCTCACGCGCCGCGCTTCACTTGGAGCCACTCGGTTGGACGCGTCTGTATGGCCGGCGCTGGGCCGGCATCGGTCGCTGGCTAGCTGAAATCCGCACCCCTGGCGATTCGACGGCCGTCGGCGCGGCTGGCGCGCTGCCCTTCTATGCCGAGCTGCCAAACCTCGATCTATTTGGCCTGAACGACCTCGAGATCGCGCGCAACGGTCGAATCATCGGCAATCGCCCAGGCCATCAGCGGTTCGCGACCATGGACTACCTGTTGGCTCAGAAACCCACCTTCGTGTTCATGAGCCCCGAGTCGACTCCGCCGGCTTCCGGGCGCCTACGCTACGATCGCTACTGGGCGAGCCAGGGGTATCTGCCAATCGAGATTCGAGTCGAGCGCGAGCTGTGCCGCTGCGATGAGACCTTTTATCACCAGTTCCTGGTGCGCCGTGAACGCGCGGACTCACTGCGAGGTCGCGCCGACGTCGTAGTTGGCAGCGCCGTGCGCTAACGCGTGGCCGCGTAGAAACACAGTTCCAATTCGCGACTGTCGGCACCGAAGATCTCGAGTTCGACCTTTCTGGTCGAGCCTTGAAACTGCGCGGTCGAGAGTCGAAATGGCTGCCAGCCAGACTCCGGCAAGTGGTCATGAGTTCCAACCGGTGTGCCGTCGATCGCGAACGAGAGGCTCACTTTGGGCCAGCCGTGGTCGCGAAAACGAAAATACGGAAAGCCGATGTAGCCGTACAATTGCTCGCCGATCGGGACGTTCTCGAAACTGAGCACGAGCAGCTCACCGGGCGCGGGATTGGCCCACAAACAGCGCCGCGCGCGGTCCTGCTGATCTTCGATGATCGTGGTGCCGACGAAATTGCCCTCAGCGGGTCCGCACGCAAAGCGCTGACGCGGAAAAGCGGGTCGCGCCAAGAGTCCGCTCGAAGACGAGGCAGGCCGCGCGCCATATCGACACGATGAGAGCTCGCCGTCGGGCCCGCGTTGCGAAACCGAGAGCTCTGGCGGGACGGCGTGCTCGGTGAGCACGTAACGCGGCGGCTTGAAGCTCGGATTGGAGCGGGTGCGCAGCGTGAATTTGCCGAACTCATGTTCGGCGATCACCGGCCAATGGGCGAGCAGTGAGTTCTCGTTGCCCAGCGCCGCGACCTCGATCGCGCGCGCGTACCCCGCTTCGTCGGGTCGAGCGACGTCGGCGATGGGCATGAGCGAATCCGTGAACGCACTGCGAGCGACCGGCTCCGCCCACTCCGGCGCAATCGCGATCAAATCACCGTCACGCTTGAGCGCACGCACTTCGCTCGAGAGCGCACGCCATTCGTCGACTTCCGGAAAGCGCTTCGAGAAGTAGACGCTCGCGCCGAGTTCGCCCAAGCCCAAGAGCGGAATCGCAAGCCACAGGTACTTCGCGTACCCGGTCAGAGTTGGGATGGGCATCGAGCTCAGCTTGAAAGACCAAAATAAAACGGCGGTCTCGCGCCCGTTCGAGCGCGAAAACCGCCGTTTTTCTCAGGCGAAACTCAGCCGGCCGTGGCCGAGCCGCTCGCCGACGCGCTGGCTTTCACCGACACGTTGATTTGCACCGAGGCATCAGCTTGCGCCTTGACCGACGACGCGAAGCACGCGCCCACCTTGAGCGCCGCATCGGCGTCCGAGGTCACGACGGCTTGCGCGCCTTCTAGCGACGCCTTCACGCTGGCAGTAACGCCCTCGAGCTTGCCCTTCATGCCGATGGTGACCTTGAGCAGAGCCGGCAGGTTCTTCTCGAGCGCAGCCTTGACCTTGGCGGCGGCAGCAGCGTCCACCGCGGTCTCGATCTTGGCCGTGACGACCGCCGGCTTGCACTCGGCTTTCGCGTTCACTTCAGCGTTGCAGTGCGCCTTGCACTCCGCGCTCATCTCCGGCGGCTTGACCTCGCCGCTGCACTTGGGCTCTTTGAACTCGGCGCTGCAGCTGCCGGAGCAGGTGCCTTTGCACTCGCCCTTGGCTTGCATGGTGCAGGTCGCGTTGCACTCGCCCTTGCACTCGGCCTTGCAGGTCGCATCGGCCTTGCCGGTGCACTTGCCGTCGCAGGTGCCGGCGCACTTGCCCTTGGTGTTCTTGCCGTCGCACTTGCCGTCGCAGGTACCGTCGCACTTGCCCGAGATTTCGCCCGTGCACTCACCCTTGCAGGTGCCGCCGCAGGTGCCTTCGCACTTGGCGCCGGCTTCGACGTCGCAAGAGCCTTCGCACTTGGCGTCGCACTTGCCGCTCAGCTTGCCACCCTCGCAGGTGACCTTCGCGGAACCGGGCTTGACGGTCGCGTCGCACTTGCCCGCGCAGTCGGCCATCGCGTTGACCGAGGCGCTACAAACGGGCGGCTTCACGTCGACTTTGAACTTAGCGCCGGCCTTGGCTTTGATTTCGCCAAGGATCTTAACCGCGACATTGCAGGCCGTTTCCGCCTTCTTGCCCGGGCCGTCTTCCTTCGGCTTCAGGTCGGCATCGGTGGCACCCAAGTCTTTGGCTAGGTTGCCGCATGCAGTGGCGACCTCGCCTTCGACGTCCGCACCGATCTTCTGCAGATCTGCGCCGGCCGCGAGCGCGCCCTTCGCCTTGCCTTCGAGCTCACCCTTGAGGCCGAAGTTGGCGTTCATGATGGCGTCGGCGTTTGCGATGTCTGCCGGGCAACCGCCGGGAACACCCGGCACTGCCGGCGCGCCCGGGATGCCCTTCATCCCGCCACAGTCCACGATCATCGGAAAAGCCAGAATCAAGCCGGCACCAAGCCAAGCTCCCGTCGTCTTGCGAGCGAACATAGATACTCTCCTCCTCGGGCTCCTTCACTAAAGGGCCTCGATATCAGCGAGCGACGCTAGCCCGAGAGTCCGCGCTTGAGAACTCCCCCCTGTCCGCTTTTTCTCGTGCGACCTCCCGAAATAATTCGGGAAGCGTTCAGTTCACGCTTCAACCGCGAGGAGCGCGCGGGCGGGTTGCGCGCGCGGCCGGTCGTTCGGGAGCTTGGGGCGGTGTGTCGCTCGTACTGCCCAGGAACGGCAGTTCGATCTGCTCTGGATTGAGCGATTTTCGTGGGGGTTTCTGGCCGGCTCGCGCGAGGAACTCGTCCTCGCGGGCCATGTCGGCCTGCACGACTTCTTCATTATCGAAGGCGAAAGCCAGCGCGTCGAAGACCTTGGCGGGGCCGAGCTGTGGGTACCGTTTCAGGATCCGCTCGATGCTCGCTCCGCTTCGATAGAACGCCCACAGCCGGCGTACGGGGACGCGCGATCCGAGCACATAGGGGCTGCCGCCGAGTACGTTCGGATCGGTTCGCACATGGGGATGCGGGACTAGGACGAGGGGTAAGGGCAGGACAGCCTCCTAGAAACGAGTGCTAACTCTGGAGCGGCCGCGCGCAAAGCCTCAATGCGGAGATTCGAGCGCTTCACGGTGTTCGGCGAAGGTTCGGCTGAATGTATGTCGCCCGGTGCCCTGCCCCTTCGCGACGAAGTACAGGAAATCACTCTGAGCGGGTGCGAGCACCGCGGTGATCGACGCTTCGCCAGGATTGGCGATGGGACCGGGCGGGAGCCCCGCGTGTCGGTAGGTATTGTACGGATTGGTGGGGTCGCGCAGCAGGGCGGGCGTCACACTGCCGTGAAAGCCGGCGCAGCTCGGGATATCCGCTCCCGAGACGACGCAGCCGTAGCTTGCCGTCGGATCCGACTGGAGCATGCGCGCGGGACGAAACTCCGGATCGCGCAAACGATTGAAGAACACGCTCGCGATCAGTGGCCGCTCATCCGACGCTTGAGCTTCTTTTTCGATCATCGACGCCAGCGTGAGCACGTCGCGCTCCCGAAAGCCGAACTCGGTCGCTAGCTGCTCGAGCCGGCCGGGGTGATCCAAAAACAACTTTTGCACTCGTTTTTTGGCTTCCGCCGCCAACACGCGCACGACTTCGCGGGCGTCGCTATCCACGAGCAAGCCGTAGCTCGCTGGGAACAGGTAGCCCTCTGCGCTCGCGCCCTCGATGCCCAGCTCGTGCATCAACGCGGGATCGGTCACCGCGCGACGAAACGCACTCAAAGTGCAGACTTCAGCGTGCTCGAGCCGTTGCCCGACCTGCACCGACTGAAACCCCTCCGGGAAAGTCAGGTGCTCGGCGGAGCGCCCCGAGCTGCGCGCCAACCGCTGCGCGAGCTCCCGCGGTGATGCGGCGTCGTTCAGGATGTGCTCGCCAGGCGCGAGCGTAAACCCCGGCTGCAAAATGGCCAGGTACGCGCGAAACAAGCGCGGGCTCTGCAGCGCCCCGCGCGCGCACAGTAAGTCGCTGATTTCCGCAGGAGTCGCATTGTCGCGGATCTGCGCCACGAACGAACCACCCGGTCCGGGCCCAGAGACCACGGACCAAATCCACAAGGGTGACAGGCACAGCGCGAGCAACGCGGCCAGCACCGCCACCACGCCGCCCAACGCGCGCAGTGGCGCGACGCGCGGCATCGGCGTCATGTGGTGGGTGGGCGTCAGGAGTGGCGCGTTCGCCCGCCGGCGCTTGCGTTTGCGCTTCGAGCCGGAGCTCGGCGGGACGCTGCTGGTGCGAGCCGCCGGACTGGGCGGGGTGCTGCTCGTGGGCATGGACCGCTGCGACTGCCGTCGCCGTGATTTGCTCACGGGTCGTCTTGCTCCTCGAAATCGTCATCGCGATCGTGCCGCGCGTCTCGACCGGTGCGCGCCGGCTCCCGTGCGGACTCGGGCGCGGACAGTTCATGGGCCTCGAGATCGCGCGGGGCGCGCTGGCCATCGAGCCAGCTCTGGAGCAGCACTGCGGCCGCCGCACTGTCGACGCGCTCGCGGGCCTCGCGGCTATTGGTGCCCTGCTCACGGAGCCGGGCATGGGCCTCGACCGTGGACAGCCACTCGTCGATCAGCTCGACCCGGACTTGGGTGCGCTTTGCCAGCTGTTCGGCGAAGCGCCGGGCCCGGCCGGCAGCCAAGCCCTCTTTGCCGTTCAATTGTCGGGGCAGGCCGATCACGAACACCGTGATGCCCTCGGCCTGCGCCAATCGAGCCAGATCAGCCACGACCCGGCGTTGGTCGCGGCCGTCCAAATACTGCCGTGGATGGGCCATCAGGCCGAGCTCATCCGCGACGGCCAGACCGACACGGACTTTTCCGAGGTCCACGGCTGCAGCCCGCATCCCCTCCTGTCTAGCATTGGAACAAGCCCGCCGGCGAAAAACGGTACGCGAGCTTGACCCGCCCTGCTCATCCGAGCATAAGCGCGGTCGGCCGCGGCATGCCCTGCCCGGTCCTTCAGGATCTGAAAGTCATGCAATTTCGCGCCGTCAAGGGGACGAACGATATCCTCCCCGACGAGGTCCGACGCTGGCAGCGCGTCGAGCAAACCTTCCGCAACACGATGGCCTTGGGCGGTTTCTCCGAGGTTCGGACGCCGATCCTCGAGCACAAGGACCTGTTCGTGCGTTCCACGGGGGAGACCTCGGAGATCGTCGAAAAGCAAATGTTCGAGATCGAGCGCAGCGACGAGACGTACGTGCTGCGCCCGGAGGGTACACCCGGTGCCGCTCGCGCCTACCTGACGAACAGTGTGCAGGCTCAAGAGCCGGTCTCGCGTTGGTACTACATCGGCGCGATGTTCCGCGCGGAGCGCCCGCAGCGCGGTCGCTATCGCCAGTTTCATCAAGCCGGCTGCGAGCTGTATGGAGACGCGAGCCCAGCGTGCGACGCGGAGCTGCTCGATCTGTTGCACGGCTTTCTGAGCCGGCTCGGCGTCACGGACATCACCGTGGCCATCAATTCAATCGGCGGCGTGGAGAGCCGCGCGGCGTATCGCGCTGCGCTCATCGCGCATCTCCGCCCGCGCGCTGAGTCGCTCAGCGAGCACGCGCAAAAGCGCTTGGAAGACAATCCGCTGCGCATTTTGGACTCCAAGGATCCGCGCGACAAAGCGGCCGTTGCGGACGCGCCCTCGATCTTGGACTCGCTGACCGACGAAGATCGCGAGCACTGGCAAGCCGTGTTGCGCGGCCTCGACGCGCTCGGCACGCCGTACGAGGTGACGCCCGGCTTGGTCCGCGGCCTCGACTATTACACGCGCACCGTGTTCGAAATTCAGTCGACCATGGGCAGCTTGGGTTCGCAAAACACACTGATCGCCGGCGGACGCTACGACAACATGCTGAAGAGCCTGGGCGGCCCACAAATTCCCGCCATCGGTTGTGGCATGGGCCTCGAGCGCATTCTGCTCGCGCTCGGTGAAGACAAAGTACCCGTCCCCGCGCCTTGCTTCATCGCGCCCTTGGGTGAAAAAGCCATGCTCATGGCGCTGAAGCTCACGCGCGACCTTCGCGATGCGGGAATAGTGACCATCGTGGATGGGCGCGGCAGCTCGATGAGGAGCATGCTGCGCCGTGCGGATGGTTTGGGTGCACGCGTGTGCGTCGTGATCGGTGAATCTGAAGTCGAACAAGACCAAGTGCAGGTCAAAGATCTCGCCGCCCACACGCAAGATCAGGTTCCACGCGCCGAAGCCGTTGCACGCATCGTGGCAACGTTTGCCAGCGCGCCGAGCGGGAGCGAGCATTGAGTTTCGGCCGGCTCGTCGCGCGGCTGCTCGCCCCAGCTCTGCTCGTAAGTCTCCTCGGCTTGACCCGCTCGGCCTCCGCGCAGATGGGCGGCATGGGCATGCCCGGCGGCGGCATGGGCATGCCCGGTGGCAACATGGGCGGGCCAGCACCGGGCGGCGGGCAATCCAAGAAGAAGAAGGCTGCGCCGCCACCCGGCACGCCCGAGATGCACGCCGCTTCCGGCGCGGATGATGAGCTGACCGCGCCGGGCAGCGAGCCCGCACTGCCCGACGAGCCGCTAAAACTCACTCAACCGACCTTCGACGCGATCGGCAGCGACGCGCAGCCCGACTCGGAAGACATCGGTCGCGGCCCGGTAACGAAGCGCAAGTTCTACGGCCTGTATTATCAGGAGAACAGCGGCAAGTATCAGTTCAAGCTGGTGTTCCCGCTGTGGGCGGAGCGGCAGATGCCCTCACGCACCAAGCCGAACCAGAGCGATCGCGCATCGCTATTTGCTGGGCTCTACTACAACCGCCGCAGTGCCGAACGCGCGGACGACATCCTTTTTCCGCTGTTCTGGAACCTGAATGACCGACTGACGCAGACGCGCACCACGATCGTGGGCCCGCTCGTCAATCGCAGCGCGCCGGGTGAGACCGACAACTGGCTCGCTCCGCTGTACTTCACCGGCACGCGCAAGACCGGTGGCTACACGCTGATCCCGCCGCTGCTCACGTACACGAACCACGACGACCAAGGCGGCTTCAACTTGGTCGGGCCCATGTTCTGTTCTTGGAAGGGCGGCTCGCACTGCGACGCCCGCACCGCACAGAACCTCGATTTCGGTATCGCACCGCTCTACTTCTACGGGCAAAACGTCAAGACGAAGTACGAGATCATCCCGCCGCTCCTCCACTACTACCGGTACAACGACCGCGATCTTTCGTGGACGAACGTGTGGGGTCCGTACTTCCGCCGCCACACGCAGAAGCGGGACATGTTCCACCTGTTCCCGTTCTACTACAGCATCGACGGCAAGGACGAACACCACACCACCCTGCTCCCTTTCTTTCATTACGGGTACAAAGGGGACTCGTGGCTGTTCGTGAACCCGCTGTTCATGATGAAGCATGGGGACAAGGGCGAGAATACGTTCGCGACTTACCTCTACGCACGCCACCGCGGCCGAACCGAGCTCGACATGATCACGCCGTTTTATTGGGCGTATCGCGATCCGGACATCGGCTTGAACCGGAAGATCCTGTTTCCGTTTCTGTACTCGAGCGTCAGCCCGCGCGAATCGAACCAGGCATTTTTCCCGTTCTGGGGTCACTTCGAACGCTACGGCGTCAGCGAGAGCACCTGGATCACGCCGTTCTTCAACCACAAACACGATCTGCGTGGTTGGTCGACCAACCTGTACCCGCTCGTGTACGTGGGTCGGAACGCGCTCGACACCCACCTCATCGTCGCGCCGTTCCTCTGGGACTTCGCCTCGCCGAAGTCGCGCACCACGGTGGCGTTCCCAATCTTCTGGCGCTTCAGCGACGAGAAGGAAGTCACTCAGCTCGTCGGCAACGTCTACTATCACGAGAAGAAGCTGCGCAGCGGCCTCGACTGGGAAGTACACATCTTCCCCGCCTTCTCCTACGGCGAGACACCGAATGGCCACTGGTGGAACGTGCTGTACGGCCTCGCGGGTTACACGCGCAACGGCACAGCGACCACCCTGCGCACCCTCTGGATCCCGACGAAACTAAGCGAGTAGCGGTGCCAGCCTCGCCCAGTTTTTTTGGGGTCGGGGCTCCCAAAATGAAGCCCCCGACGACCGAGTGCTAGGCTTTTGCGAATGAAAGCCAAAGTTGCGGTGCTCGGCGCCTCAGGGTTCGCGGGCGCGGAACTGCTTCGGCGTTTGCTCGACCATCCTGCTTTGGAAGTCGTTCGGGTGTGCGCCAATGACCATGTTGGAGAATTGGTTTCGAGCGCGCACCCCCACTTGGAGGGGCTGACTCAGCTGCGCTTCGAAAACCCGCCACATGCGGAAGCCGCGCGCGGGATGGACGCGGTACTCATGGGGCTGCCACACGGCGCAAGCGTGGAAGTGGTGGATGCGGTCGCGGGCTCGAACACGCGCATCGTCGACATGTCCGGCGCGTTTCGCGTCCGCGATGCGAGCAGCTACGAGAAATACTACGGCGCTAAGCACCCGCGGCCGGAGTTGCTCTCGGAGTTCGTGTACGGCTTGCCCGAGCTGAACCGCGAGCGCATCCGCGGTGCGCGCTTCGTGGCTTCTGCGGGCTGCTTTGCGACCACGATTGAGTTGATGTTGCTGCCTTTTGCGAAGGCCGGACTCTTGCGCGGCTCGGTCGAAGTCGTTGGCATCACCGGCTCGAGCGGCGCAGGCGCGACGCCCACCGCGACCACGCACCACCCAGTGCGCGCACACAATTTGCGGACGTACAAACCGCTCGAACACGCACACACGCCCGAGATCATCGAGACGCTAACCGACGCTGGCGCGCGTGAGCTTTCACTTCGCTTCGTGCCCGTCTCAGCGCCGCTCACGCGCGGCATCTTTGCCACGGCGTTCTTCCGCGTACCCGCCAGCGTCAGTGAAGACGAACTGCGCGCCTTGCCCGACCGCACTTATCGAAGTGAACGCTGCGTGGTAGTGCCCCAAGCGCGCCTGCCCGAGGTCGTCGCGGTCATCGGATCGAACCGTGCAGAAGTGGGCGTCGCGTTCAGCCCGGTGGAAGGCGAGACGCGCGGCGTGACCGTGTTTGGTGCGCTCGACAACTTGGTCAAAGGCGGCGCGGGCCAAGCCCTGCAGAACCTAAACCTCATGCTCGGATTGGATGAGCTGACTGGGCTTTCTCCAATCGGCCTCTTCCCCTAGCCCCCGGCCGGCATTCGTCACTTCTTCGCCGCCCCTCTGGACCAGGGTTCCGCTGCGGAAATAACACTTCGGATCCGAAGCATTATTTCGCTGCGCCGAGCGTCGCCGCGGAAGTGCTCCGCTTCTACACAAACCTTCGGATGGGTTCCGCTGCGGAAATAATGCTTCGGATCCGAAGTATTATTTCGCTGCGCCGAGCATCGCCGCGGAAGTGCACCGCTTCTGCACAATCCTTCGGATGGGTTCCGCCGCGGAA
>Ga0164309_10000045_pt1 | contig 68069 bp, 50 predicted proteins | sample Whisoiple_247_MG_FD_109984 | JGI IMG/M metagenome (GOLD analysis project Ga0164309, IMG submission 109984) | Soil microbial communities amended with fresh organic matter from upstate New York, USA - Whitman soil sample_247_MG | ecosystem: Environmental > Terrestrial > Soil > Unclassified >... | reverse complement strand
GCTCTTGCGGCTCGGTGACGTCGTCGAGGCCATCGATTTTCGGGAAAATGCCCCCGCTGCCCTGACGGACGGGGCCTTCCGCAAGATGATCGCCGAGGGTGCGGAGACGCCGGTCGCCGTTGGAGTCCCCGGCACCGTGGCGGGCCTGTATCTCGCGCATCAGCGGCACGGCCGTTTGCCGTGGCAACAGCTCGTGGAAGGAGCCCTACGACTCGCCCGGGACGGGGCGGTGCTCGGACGACGCCAGCACCAGGTGATCGGCTGGTCCGAGCCGAAGTTGCAGGCGAATCGGGCAGCGAGACGGATCTTCCTGCCGGGAGGCTTGCCCGGAGCGGGCGCGCGTCTCCTGCAGCCGGGCCTCGCAACGGCGCTCGAGCGCATCCAGAGGGATGGCCCAGCGGGCTTCTACGCGGGGGAAACGGCCGAGGACTTGCTGGCCAGCTTGGGCCCGACTGGGCTCATCACCGCGGCGGATCTGTCCAGCTACCGAGCGGTCGTGCGCGAGCCGCTCTTCGTCGACTTCGCGGGAGTGCGCGTCGTGACCATGCCGCCCCCATCGGGGGGAGGTCTCGCCCTGGTGTCGATGCTGACCATGCTCCAAAGCCTGCGTGTGGGCGAGACCGCTCCCGGCAGTGCCGCGCGGTACCATCTGCTGGCCGAGGTGAGTCGCCGGGCTCAGATCGAACGTCAGCTGCGGATCGCGCCGCCCGGTGTCGAGTCGCCGGAGGTCGAAGCAGCTGAGCGTGAGCGCTGGAGCCGCCCGGACACCTGGCTCGGCAGCCATCCCGTCGATCCCGAGAAGAAAACTCCGTCATCGGTGCTGGACGCCCGCTTCGCCCAGATCGTCGCAGAAGCAGAACACACCACGCACCTGAGCGTGGTCGACGCCGAAGGCGGTGTGGTCAGCTGCACGGTGACGCTGTCAGCGAGCTTCGGTTCGGGGATCGTGACCAAGAAGACGGGCATCGTGCTCAACAACTCCGTCGCTAGTTTTGCCACCGTGGGCAAGAACGTCCCGCGGCCCGGTGTACGGACCATCAGCTCGATGGCCCCGAGCTTGGTGTTCGTCGGCAAGAGCGACGTGCTCGTGCTCGGCTCGCCGGGAGGCGACACGATCCCAGGCACCATCGCGCAGCTGATCCTCGGGCTCGTCAGCGACCGACAGACGCTGGCCGAGGTGGTGGCGGCGCCACGGATCTTTCAACCGTTCGCGCCCGATGAACTATCGTTCGAGCGCAGTCATCCCCTGCCTCAGCCGATCATCAAGGAGCTCGACCGCCGCGGGCACCGAGTGCGGGCCAATCGAACCAGCATCGGCGCCGCCAATATCGCTGCCTATTTCGGTGGGCGCGCGGGCGGCGTACACGACGAGCGCGAAGGCGGAGAGGCCCGAGCCCTGGAAGCGCCCGAGTGACAAAAATCCGATTCGTACCCCCGGCCCGCCGCTACGCCGGCTACATCTTCGACTGCGACGGCACCTTGGCCGACACGATGTCGCTCCACCACAGCGCGTGGAAGCAAGCGCTGGCTGCCGCTGGTGCCCGCTTCGATTTCACCTGGGACATCTTCGTCAGTCGGGCAGGCATGTCGCTCGAAAGGACCGTGGCGGAGCTTTCCGAGCAGTTCTCTACCCCGCTTGATGCCACTTTGGTCGCCGCACGACATCGCTCCATCTACGAAGCGCTGGAGGTCGACGTGCAGGCCGTGCCCGGCGTGCTCGAGTTCGCGCGGGAAGTGAGTGCGTTTGCGCCCGTGGCCGTCGCCTCCGGCTCGATCCGGACCCACGTCCAGCGCAGCCTGCGGGCGATTGGTGCGGGCGAGCTGTTCCCGATCATCATCACGCCGGAAGACGTCACCCACGGCAAGCCCGACCCGGAGATGTTCCTCTTGGCCGCGGAGCGCATGGGCGTCCCGCCCACGGAATGCCTGGTGCTCGAGGACGGCGAGCTCGGCATGGAAGGCGCCCGCCGCGCGGGCATGGACTACGCGATCGTCTGGCCTTGAAGGAGCGGATGAATCGCCCCGAGGGTGAGGTTTCCGTGCCTGTGGTAGGCAAGACAGATCGATTGCTCGAGCTGGTAGTGGCGCGCCTCGAGCTCGAGGTCGGCGCTCACCGGGTCGGCTAGCACGCTGAGGCCCAGTTGCCCGGTCAGGTCCCAGAGCTCGCTCGGCGCGCGGCCGAGTAGGCGCACACGGGTCGTCACGGAAGTGCGGAGGCGCGTCGTCCAGTCAGCGTCGGTCGCGCGCACGAGAGTCACGGACGCGTCGACCTCGCCCGCGACTCGCTGGGTCCACTGCACGTCGTCCTCGGTCGCTCCTTCACCGACGAGCAGGCAGACGTGTGCTGGCTGGTAACGCAGCCAGTTCGCTTCCCCGAGTGCGAGCGTGCTCTTTTCGATCGTCGAGGGCGGCCACGGGGTCTGCCTGGCGTGCGGTCGGAGCTCCGCGAACTGCGGCAAATAGCCCGGTCCCCCGGCCTTGGCCCCCGGTCCGACGCTCGATGCTTTGCGCCCGCCAAATGGCTGGCGACCGACGACGGCTCCGGTGATGCCGCGGTTGATGTAGAGGTTGCCGGCGTTCATGCCTTGGCTGAAGCGGACCTGTTCCGCCTCGCTGAGGCCAAAGTAGCCCGCGGTCAGGCCGTAGGGAGTGCCGTTCATGATCTCGAGCCCATGGTCCAGGTCGCGCGCACACACGACGCCCAGCACCGGCCCGAAGAACTCCGTCTGATGGGCGAAGCTACCAGGTCGTACGCCCCACAGAATGCCGGGCGAAACCAGCGCGGGATTGTCCGGATCGATGCGCGGCTCGAGCGCCCAGCTCGCGCCGTCGTCCCCAGCGCGGAGCACGCGGTCGAGCGCCCCGGACGGTGGCCGGATCAGCGGGGTCACGAAGCTGTACGGATCCCAAGCGGAACCGACAGGCAGGCTTTCCGCCGCGTCGACCAAGGTGCGGCGAAAATGCGCGTCTTCGTAGACAGGGCGCTCGAGCACGAGCAGGCTGAGCGCGCTGCATTTTTGGCCGGCATGACCAAAGGCGCTCTGCACTATGTGGCCGATGGCCGCCTCGCGGTCCGACAGGTCGGCCACATAGGCGGCGTTCTTGCCGCCCGTTTCCGCCAGCAGGCGCAAGGTCGGGCGCATGCGCAAGAAGAGCTGCGCCGTGCTGGTCGCGCCGGTCAGAACGACCTGCTTCACCCGCTGATCGGTGATGAGCTGGCTCGCGAGCTCGTCGGCGCAGGGCACGAACTGCAGGGCGTCCGTGGGCACGCCCGCCCGGTGGCAAGCGTCGACCCCCGCCCGCGCGACGAGCGGCGTCTCCGGAGCCGGCTTCAGGATCACTGGATTGCCAGCCGCTAGCGCAGCCAGGCAGCCGCCGAGCGGAATGGCCAGCGGGAAGTTCCACGGCGGAGTCACCACGGTGAGACCGTGCGGGACCATCTCGAACCGCTCCGAGAGGGCCAGCAGCTGGCGCGCATAGTAGCGAGCAAAGTCGATGGCCTCGGACACTTCGACGTCGGCCTCTTCCAGTCGCTTGCCAGCGTCGAGCACCATGAGCGCGCACAAACGTGTGCGGTCCTTCTCGAGCTCGTCGGCAACTCGATCGAGCAGAAGCGCCCGCACTCGCGCCGGGGTCTTCGCCCAGAGCGGCAGCGCGCGCTCGCCTGCCTCGAGAGCTCGCTCGATCTGCTCCGGTCGCGCAGCGTGGAACGCATAGGCAGCGTGCCCAGGCCGAGATGGGTCGAAACCGACCTGTTCGTCCCCCTCCGTATCCTGGCCGGCGATGCTGGGCCGTACGGCGTGATCGACGCGTGCCTCCTCCAGTGCCCGCAGGAACGCCTCGCGATTGCAGGCGCGGGTGAAGTCCGTGTCTGCTGCGTTGTCGAACGGCGTCCACGGTTCCTGGCGCGCGGTGAGCTCCGGCGGGCGTGAACGATCCTGCAGGCGATAGCTGGGGACGGTGGGCCGCCTCGACTCCTCGAGCGCGCGCGCGAAGCAGGCCGCTTCCGCCTGGAATGCCGCATCCCTCGGCTGCATCCCGACGCTGTGACCGAGAAAGTTGTCGGGGCTGGTGTTCTCGTCGAGACGCCTGACCAAATAGGCAACCGCTGCGGGGAACTGCGCCGGATGAACGGCCGGCGCGTAAACGAGCACACGACCGAGCCAGCGCGACAAGACCAGTGCCGAGCTGCGCGACATACCTTCGAGCATCTCGAGCTCCATCATCCGGCGGACGCCCCGCCGCTCCGCGAGCAGGATGGCGTACGCCTGGTCGAACAGGTTGTGGGACCCAACACCCACGTCGATCACTGGCTCGAGCTCCGGGTCGAGCATGACGGAAAGCAGCCGCTTGTAGTTGGCATCGACCAAGTGCTTGCTCGGGTACACCGGCACGGCCAGGCGATGCGCGGAAGCAAAGACCGATTCAGCCGCCAGGTTCGCACCCTTGACCAAGCGGATACGGAGCTTGGCAGCGCCGGTCCCGCCGCGCCTTTTGGCCCCGTCGAGCACCCGGGCGAGCACACCCGCCGTGTCCGGCAGGTAGGCCTGCAGGGCCAAACCGAGCCGCAATGCCCCGAGCTCCCGCTCCTGACTCAAGCGCAAGAAGACGGCAGCCGTCAGCTCGAGATCGCGATACGCCTCCATGTCGAAATAGACGAGCTTGTTCTGCTCCGCGGCCTCGCGGCACAGCGGCAAGAGGCGCTGTGTCACGAGCGTGACGACGCGATCGAACGCCAAGATCCGAATCTGACTGCAGACGCTGGAGAGCTTGACGCTCACTGCGTCGACGTCCGGCCTGATCAGAAGGGTGCGTGTCGTGGCGAGATAGCGCGCGGCGTCCCCTTCCCCCAGTACCTCCTCGCCGAGCTGGTTCAGGTTGATCGCGACCTGCCGGGCATGGAGCTCCCGCAGGCGCTCCGTGAGCTCTGGCTCGGAGGCGTCGAGCACGAATGGTGCCGATTCGCGCAAAAGACGAGCCCGCAAGAGCCGCACCGTCAATCCGGGGACGGCGGCGCCGACGCCGGCCAGGGCCGAGAGCTGAAGCCGATCGGACGCTGGCCAGCTGCGGTCGATGCCGACGCGCTCGAGCACTTCGCGCACGGCCCGGACGACCCGCGCAGGGTCCTGACTTCGCTGGGCCCGATCCGTCACGCCGAGCACCAAGCGCTGACGGGCTGCGGACGCGGTGAGGCCAGCTAGCGTCCTTTGCTGCTGTCGGTCCTGGGCATCCTCGGCCCGCCGCGCCTCAGTCAGGATCTCGGCGGCGAGCTCGATCGCCAGGGCGCCGAGCTCACTCTCATCCACCTTTCTGCCGAGCTCGAGGAAGCGCTGCACCGCTCGGCCTCCTTACAAGATGCTCTTGCCGAGCGCCGAGACGACGAGGTCGACGGCCAGCTGGGCGGTCCGATTGCGCACGTCGAGCATCGGGTTGACCTCCACCACGTCCATCGACCCAAGCAGGCCCTCGTCGGCGATGATCTCGAGCAGCAAGTGGGCCTCCCGAAAGCCGAGCCCACCGGACACGGTCGTCGCAGTTCCGGGAGCTTCGACTGGATCGAGCGCATCGATGTCCAGGCTCACGTGGACGCGTCCCGGACCGCGTACACGCTCGTAGGCTTCCCGAGCGACCTTGCCCATGCCCCGCTCGTCGATATCGCGCATGGTGAACACTGCGACGCCGGCACCACGCAATGCTTCGCGCTCCTTGCGGTCGAGATCGCGGACCCCCACGAGCGCCACATGCTCGGGGGCCAGGAAGACCCCCTGACACACCCCCAGGAGCCGCGGATCGCCGCGCCCCATCAAGACGGCCAGAGGCATGCCGTGGACGTTGCCGCTCGGCGAGGTTTCCGGCGTGTTGAAGTCGCCGTGCGCATCGATCCAGAGCAGCCCCGTCGGCCCTGCCGCCAGCGCCCCAGCCACACTGCCGATGGCGACGGAATGGTCGCCGCCCAGTGTGAGCGCCAGCGCACCGCTCTTGATCGATTGCTCCACGAGCTCCCGCAAGCCGCGGCACACGTCGGCAATGGCGGGCACCACGTCCTGGCCGGCCAGGTGAGCCGCCTGGGGCGACTCCAAGTTGCCGAAGTCCGTCACCGATAGGCCGAGCTCGCGGATCCGCCCAATGAGCCCGGCGTAGCGCAGCGCCGCAGGACCGACATCGGTGCCGCGGACGGTCTGCCCGAGGTCGAGCGCGGCGCCCATGACGTGCACCGCACGACGCCGGCCCGAACCTTCCAGGCCGGCGCTCACGACGATCTCCGCCCGGCCAGGTTTGCCCGCAGGTTGATCATGAAATCCTGCACGTTGGTGACGATGGGCATGGCCTGCGCCGAGCCGCGATTGGCCAGCTTGTCCGCCGAAAACTCGGTGATATCGACGATGGTCAGGTAGACGGGGCGCACCTGACCGCTGGTGCCGACGTGGTAGCTCGGCACCATGTTGCCGAAGGCAATGGAGTGCAGCTGCGTGGCCAGCGTGATGACCGTGGTCGCGCGCCGAGCATGCACGCGCATGGCGTCCTGCGCCTCGTACACGTCGCCATACACGCCGGGAAGCGGCCCGTCGTCGCGGATCGAGCCAGCCAGAACGTACGGCACCCCGCGCCGGAGCAGCGCCGAGACGATGCCTTCAGTGCCACCGAGCTCGCGAGTTGCCTCGGCGAGCGAGCCGGCACGACGGGCGCGATTGATCACGTCCAAATGGTGATAGTGACCACCGGGCACGAGCTTCTGCGAGTAGACGTCCTGCCCGAGCCCGGTACCGAACACGGCTGCTTCCAGGTCGTGCGTCGCGACCGCATTGCCGGCGAGAAGGGCGTGGCAATACCCGGCGTCGATCAGGTCGCGGAACGAGTCGCGGCTGTCTTTGTCGAAGGCCACCGCCGGGCCAGCGACCCAGACGATGTAGCCGTGCTCACGCTCGTAACGCAAAAGCTCGTAGAGGTCGTCATACGAGCGAGAAAAAGGCGTCTCACGCGTGCCGCGGGTGCGAAATGCAAACTTGTCGGCTGGGGCCTCCGGCGGCTCGAAGCCGCCCACGTGCACCAAGATGCCATCCTGGCCTTCTTCCGTGCGACCGAGCGCGACCTCTTGCCCCTGCTTGACGCGACGCGCCTCGACCACGTCCAGCTGATCGCCCGAGGAGCGGACGACGACCGCATCCATCCGACTTTCGCGCGTGAGCACCCACCCGCCGTCGAGGCGGAAGTACTCCGGGTGGTTGGAGGTGGCATGAAAGCCCTCGGGCACGACGCCGTCGGCGGGCGCGGGAGCGAAGACGGCCCGCGGCGCACTCGCGAGCTCGGGTCGGGAGAAATCAGGGGGCCTGAACTCGGGGAGCGAAAACGCCATGCCGATGCCTACCTGGTCAGTCTAGCCGATCCTAACCCGACCGAGCTAGCCGACCGAGCTAACCCAGTGAGCGACCGCGCTCGGCAATGAGTTTCTGGTACCAATAGAAGGAGTCCTTGGGGGTGCGCTTTTGCGTCTGGTAGTCGACGTGCACGAGCCCGAAGCGCTCCTTGTAGCCTTCGGCCCACTCGAAGTTGTCCAGGATCGACCACTGGAAGTAGCCGCGAAGCGGTACGCCATCCTGCCCCGCGCGCCTGAACTCTCGCAGGTAACGACGCAAGAAGTCGATGCGAGAGTCGTCGTGCACACCGCCGTCCACGGCCACCCAGTCGCGGCAGGACAAGCCATTTTCGGTGACGAGCACCGGCAGGCCGTAGCGCTCGTGATAGAAACGCGGCCCCCAGTACATCGCCTCCGGCGTCACGGGCCAGTTGAACGCGGTACGCGGCACATCGAGGCCGTGCGGCACCTTGCTGTAGCCGAAGGGTGAGCTCGAATCAGCGCGGACCACGGTGCCCTGATAGATATTGACCGCGAACACGTCGAGCGGCTGGGCGATGGTCTCGAGATCCTTCGGGCCGACCTTGGGCACGTCGCTACCGAAATAGCTCCAGGCTTGCTCGGGGTACTTGCCCAGGTAGACCGGGTCCATCCACCACGCGTTGTTCCAGCAGGACTTTTCGCTCACCTCGAAGTGCGCCCGGCGGGCCAGAGCAATGTCTTGGGCGCTCGTGGAGGCCGGCATCAGCGGCAAGCCCACCGGCGCGTAGCCGATGGTCAGTGGGTGCTTGCTGTTCTGACGCAGAGCCTGGACGCCCAGGCCATGGGCCAGCAGCGTGTGGTGGCCTGCCTGCAGGACCTCCTGGAACGGCAAGCGCAGGCCGGGCGCATGTCGCCCCTGGTGGTGACCGAAACCGATGTAGACCTGGGGCTCGTTCAGAGTGAAGAAGTGATGGAGGCGATCGGAGTAGCGCCGCGCGACCAGCGTGACGTAGTCGGCAAACCATTTGGGGCTGTCGGGATTCTGCCAACCGCCGCGATGGAAAAGCTCGAGCGGGTAATCCCAGTGGAAGAGGGTCGCCCAGGGTGTGACGCCGGCACGGAGCAGCTCGTCGATCAGGCGATCGTAGAAATCGAGACCCTTCTCACTCGGGCTGCCGACGCCGGCGGGCAGAATGCGCGGCCAGGAGATGCTCAGCCGGTAGGCGCCCAAGCCGAGCGTCTTCATCAAGAGGACGTCTTCCGGGTAGCGATGGTAGTGATTGCAGGCCACGCGGCCGGTGTGACCGTCGTAGATGGCGCCCGGCAGGTCGCAGAACATGTCCCACACGCTCGGACCTTTGCCGTCCGAGTCGAAGGCGCCTTCGATCTGATAGGACGCCGCGGCAGCTCCCCAGACGAAGTCTTCGGGGAACTCGTACTGTCGTTCGCTCATGCTCCAAGGGCTCGTACCCTGGCGAGCGCAGCCAGCACAAGAGCTGGATTTGTCGCATAAGCTCACACCTCCCGGGCCCGAGGGCGCGGTCCGCGGGCGGTTTGGCTATAGTGGCGAACATGGGGGAGCCCACCAAGGTCCTGATCGTCGACGACAACGAGGGTATCCGCACGGCGCTCTCCGTCTTGCTCGACGTGCACGACATCCCGCACCTGGCAGTCAGCCGTCCGACCGCTGCGCTCGAGGCGATTCGCAACGAGAACATCGGCGTCGTGCTGCAAGACATGAACTACAGTCAGGATACGACCGGTGGTGAGGAAGGGATCCGCCTCTTCCGGGAGATCCACGCCAACGATCCGGACCTGCCGATTCTGCTGATGACCGCATGGACCTCGCTCGAGACGGCCGTGCGTCTGGTGAAAGAAGGCGCCGAGGACTATTTCGGAAAGCCCTGGGACGATGACAAGCTCGTCAGCAGCGTGCAGAAGCTGCTCAAAGTCAGGCAGCTGCGGCTGGAGAACCGGCGCCTGAAGGCCTCCGACGATCGCGCCCGGCGAAAACTGGCCGAGGACCACGACTTGTGTGGGCTCATCTACCAGAGCCGTCAGATGCACGAGGTGCTGAACCTGGCTCTTTCAGTGGCAAAAAGCGACGCCGCCGTGCTCATCACCGGGCCCAACGGCTGCGGCAAGGAGAAGATCGCCGAGATCATCCAGGCCAACTCGCGGCGTAAGGATCGCCCGCTGGTGACCGTCAACGCGGGCGGCTTGCCCGACGAACTGCTCGAAGCGGAGCTCTTCGGCGCAGAAGCAGGCGCTTACACCGGAGCGAAGGTCCGGCGGCAGGGTCGCTTCGAAGCGGCCAACGGCGGCACGCTGTTTTTGGACGAGCTCGGCAATCTGTCGACCAAAGGGCAGATGAAGCTCTTGCGCGTGCTGCAGACGGGAGAGTTCGAACGCCTTGGCTCCAACGTCACCCAACGCGTCGACGTGCGCATCCTCAGCGCGACCAACGCCAACCTGAAGCAGGCGATCGCTTCCGGTTCCTTCCGCGAAGACCTGTACTTTCGCCTAGCGGTGATCGAGGTCCGCGTGCCCGCCTTGCGCAGACGACCCGAAGACATCCTGCCGCTGGCCAAGCATTTCTTGGAGATGTACGGCGAAGGCACGCCACGCGAGCTCAGCCCGGCCGCCGTCGATGCCCTCTACGAATACGACTTTCCCGGGAACGTGCGCGAACTGCAGAATCGCGTGCAGCGCGCCTGCCTGGTCGGCCGGGGAGCGCAGCTCGAACCTGCCGACCTCGGGTTGGAAGACGAAGACAGCTCGGGCTCCGGCCCGAGCGCGAGTTCCATCCCCCCACCGCCAATCAGCACCGATGCCTCCATCGACGATGGCTTTCGCGATCCGGAATTGCTCGAAATCGAAGAGGCGCTCGGGCGGGCTCACGGCGTGATCAGCCGGGCAGCGGCCGACCTCGGACTCAGTCGCCAGGCCCTGTACCGCCGCATGTCTCGGCTGGGTATCGCGGTCGAACGCCGCACTACGGCTCGGGGCTAGGAAGGCGAGCGTGGCCGCCCCTGCCATCGATCCGGGCGCGCCCGGCTTGCGCCCGCCGCCAGCCAGTACCGTCGAACCCATGTCGCTGCCCAGGCGCGTCCGGCAATTGCGCGCCGTGCTCGGCGGCGTGCTCGTGCTCGCTCTCGTCGGCATCGTGGTGGCGACCTACTACCGGATCGAACAGGAGCTGCAGGCCACCTTACGCACCCAGCTCAACGCGGTGCTATCCGCCAACGTGCGCTCGGCACGAACGTGGCTCGACGAGCAGACCGAGCTTGCGCGGCGCCTCGCTGCGGAGACCAGCGTGGCACGCGCTGCCGCGGCCGTCGTGCGCTCGAGTGGGACAGGCGAGGCCGCGGCGGCGGCGGAGTTCGAGCGAGTCACCAGGCCCTTCCGCATCGCCGCGCGCGTCGGCGAGATCCGCGTGCTCGAACCGGGTGGCCGGGCGCGGACGGGCACCGGCACCTTCCCGCTCCTGAGCCCGGCCCTCTTGTCCCGTTTGCGCGAACGCGGCACCTTGAGCCTGTTCCCGGACATGGGCGGCGGCCCGCGTGGTGAGCTCGCCACCCTGGCGGTCATCGGCGATCGCCGCGCGCCGGAGGGCATTTTGGCGCTCGTCGTCGAGCCCGAACGGCTCCCGGGCAAGCTTCGCGCCGCAACCTGGGGCAAGAGCGGCGAGACGTTCGCCTTCAGCTCGCGGGGGACGTTCGTCACGGCGCCGCGGTTCGAGCCGCTCCCCACCCACGGCGGGCCGCCGCCGCTCGCCAAGGTGGCCAGGAGCGCCCACCTGAACAAGAGCGGCGTGGATGTGGACGGCTACCTGAGCTACCGGGGCACACGCGTCGTCGGCGCGTGGCAGTGGCTGGACGCATACGAGCTTGGCATTGCTACCCAAGTCGCACACCGCGAGGCCCATGAATCGGTGCTGGTCCTGCGCATCGCCTTCGTCGTCCTGAGCGCGCTGGTCGGCGCAGCGCTCCTGGGTTTCTTGGGCATCGCTCGCTGGAGCCTGCGCGTGCGCCAGGATGCCGTCCTCGTGAGCGAACGCCTCGGTCGGCTCGGTCGCACGATTTCTGCCCTTTCCGCGGCGCTCGAGAACGATCCGACGGCCGTACTACTCGTCGATGAGGCTGGAACCGTCGTGTACGCCAACGCGTCCAGCCATCGCGTGCTGCGCGTGCACGTGCCGCTGGTCGGGCATCCGGTCAGCCGCGCCCTGGTCAACTTGCCGCCGGAGCTCCAAGCGGCCCTCGATTCGGGCTCCGACTCGATCGCTTCCGGCGCCGGAGCGAGCGGTGAGGACGAGACGCTCCTGGTCAGCAGCCGAGACCTGCGCATCCACGGGCAGCCGCACGTGCTCTTCATGCTCAGGCCCATCACACAACAGGTGCGCCGACAGGAGCTCGATCACTGGCGAAACCTCCTGCGCGTGCTCAGTCACGAGCTCAACAACTCCCTCGCTCCCATCACTTCCTTGGTCAGCTCGGCGCGCAAAGTCAACGCGATGGGCTCCAAGGACGCGCAGCTCGATCGGATCTTCGACGCCATCGCCGAGCGCACGGCGCGGCTCCTCGCGTTCCTGGAGAGCTACCGAACGATCGCTCGCCTACCCATGCCCGCCAAGCGCGATGTCGACTTCCGCGCGTTCGTCGACGGCCTGGCCTATCAAGCACCGTTTCGCACTTTGGGACCGACGCCCACGAGCAAGGGCTACTTCGACCCGGTACAGATGGAGCGCGTCCTGCTCAACCTGATCAAGAACTCGGCCGAAGCGGGGAGCCGGACGGAAGACATCGAGCTCTGTATCGCCGAGGACGGGGACAACGTCCGCATCGACGTGCTCGACCGAGGAAGCGGCATGTCGGAGCGAGTCCTCAAGCAGGCCATGCTCCCGTTTTTTTCGACCAAAGAAGGCGGAACCGGCGTCGGCCTGGCGCTCGCACGCGAGGTGGTCGAAGCACATGGCGGTCGCATGGTGCTCGCCAATCGCGAAGGAGGTGGTCTGGTCGTGTCGATGTACCTGCCGAGCGCCCCCCCGCCCCCCAGCCGCGGCTCGCTCTCGCGCCTGCGCGTCATGGAAAAATCCAGTCCCGAACCGGCGAGCGAGCCAAAGGTTCCAGTCAGCTCAGCCGGCAAGTGAGCGCTAGCGAGCGCTGAGCGTGCCCCCGAAACGTCTGCTAGGGTGGGGAAGAATGCTTGGGTCCTATCGGCACACAGCCGCGGGTGAAGTGGGACGAGGGCGAACGCTCGTCCGCTTGGCGCTGCCTCTCGCTTGCGTCCTAGGCGCGTCCGCTTGCGACCTGAATGGTTTGGTCGACATCGGCGACAGTCTGCTCGACCCCGATGCGGCCCTGCTCGATCATCCGGGACGACAGCTGATCAAGGGTCACTATTCGGGACTCAAGATCGCGGGTTCCGGCGACAGTGGTGGCTACGTCCTGGCCCGGCACGATGGCGTCGACCCTCCGGCGGTGGCCCTGGTCCCGTTCTTGAAGGGGGACCCCTGCGAGTACGCGCCGGCCTTCGGCTACGACCGCTTCTCCAGTCGAGTCGACATCGAGCTGCCTGGCACCATCTCGGTCCAGGTCGACCAGAACGAGCAAAATGCCGCGTTCGGGACGGTCCGTTTCATCGACTACGACTGCAACGAGGTCATAGGTGAGATCCCCGACACTGCGCTGCCTGGGCCACTCTTTCCGGGTAGCGAGCCGTTCGGGATGCTGGCCCGCAGTGGCGACGGCACGCTCTATCTCATCGATGCCAAGGAGCTCGAGCGCACGGTGATAGCCCCTCACGTCGACTACGGCGTCGTGGCGGGATCGTTCCTCTTCACCCTCGAGGCGGGCGAGATCGTGGTTCGGGACGAAGATCTGAAGGAAGTCGCCAACATCGGGAGCGGGGTCACCGCGCTCGTCGCAACCGGTGGGCTCCGTCTGCCTCTCGCCTACCAGGACGAAACCGGCATGCACACCTGGAACGAAGACGACGGGGAGACCTCGCTGGGCGAAGAAGGTTGCTCCCCTTGGTACGTCAGCACGGACACGGTCGCCTACCTCGACCCGTGCGACGAGCGACGGCTGGCCGTACGCGCCTCGAGCGATTCCGTATTCGGGGTGCAAGATTCGGACGGCTTGGTCACCTTGCGCGGACCCGCGGGCGCCGATCTGGGGAGCCTGACGATGCCCGCGGGCAACGCCCAGTCTCCGGTCTCGCTGACCGAAATGGCCATCGTGACCACCCCCGATGCGGCAACGAAAAGCGGGGACCTCCTGGCCTTGACCATTCCGACCGATCCGCCAACGGACGAGGGCGACGTGCAGCTCGAAGCAGCATCGCTCGCCAGGAACGTAACCTATGCCCCGCAGCATGGCGTCTACTACAAGGCCTACGATGGCCAGCGCGGAACCCTGCTCGACTTCGAACGCGACGACGACGGTCGGGTTTCCGGCGTAGTCGAGCTCTTGGAGAACGTCGCCTCGTTGCCCTACGCCTCGCCCTACAGCTACATGGGCGTCCTGGCCAATTACGATGGCGAAGTGGGCAGCCTGGTGCGCCTCACTCGCAAGAAGGACGGCACGCTCGACCGTGATCTGATCGGCGCGAATGTCCCTCTCCAGAAATTCGTCGGCGACTACAAGACCGAGATGGTGGCCTATGTTTCGGAGCTCGACGACGAAGGGTTCGGCATCCTGACCATCGTCGACGACCTCGGTCCTTACCAGGTGGCCGAGAACGTGCTCGTCAACCAAATCGACTCGCTCGACGATCCCCAGGGCGTGGTGTTCACGAGTCCATCCGACGTAAGTGGTGCCTTCGAGCTGCACGCGTGGCTCGTCGAAGCGGAGCTCGACCTCATGATCCACGACGCGGCGTCGGAATACATCGCGATTCCCTGGCCCTCGCCGGGCGTCCTCTACGCGGTGCCCGAGGGTGACGACGCGGGCCTCTGGTTCGCCAAGGCGCGCTGACGTTCGTTCAGGGTGCCAGCGCTCTGGGCGACCGAACGAGCAACAAGAGGGCGGCGGAGATCACGCACAAGCCCGCGCACACCACGAACACGACGCGGTGACCGAAGGCGCCGCTCAAGAGGCCGAACGCCAGGTACCCGACGGTCGAGCCGGCGCGTTGCGCGCTCGAATAGAGGTTCGTCGCGGTACCAGCTTGCCCAGGCAAAAAGTCTTGGAAGAAGGTGATGGCAAGGCCTCCGGTCACGGACACGATGAGCGCGCTCACGACTTGTGCGCCGTACACGTGATAGGGCGAGCTCACCGTGGACAGCCCGAGATAGTACACGGCAGCCAACACGAATGTCGTGCGAATCATGCGGTCATGACGCAGGCGCGTGGCCAGGACGCCCACGTAGTACATGAACGGCAGCTCGAAGCAGGGAGCTACGCTGTATGCGATGCCGACCTCTCGCTCGCTCTGACCCAATGTCTCCACCAAGAGGAGCGGGAGATTCATGATGCCCATGGTCGCCGCCACGAAATAGGCAACGAACGCGACGAAGGAACCGAAGACGACCGGCTTCTGCAGCGTCTGCCGAAGTGGTGGTGCTCTGTCGATGGGGACCTTTGCGAGCGCCGGATCAGCGCGCACTTCGGGCAGTAGCCGGTGCACGATCAGCGCGAACAAGAGCAGGCAGCCCGCGGCAACCAGAAACGTACCAGTGAACGAGTACGCGCTCATGACCCACGCAGCGACCGCAGGACCGGCCGTCCACGCCAGGGCGAACGTGGAGCGAACGACGTTCATGTAGAGCGGGATGTGCGCGGGCTCGACCCGCTCTTGTGCCAATAGATCCCGCGCGTAGGCGAAGAGCTGCGAAAATGTGACCGAAGACAGCCCGATGAAGATGGCTCCGCATACGGTGAGCAAGAGCGGATCCCGTAGAAAGGCGTAGCCGGCGTAGCCGATCGCACCCGTCACGCCGCCGAGCAGCAAAACCGGCTTACGCGAGCGGGTGAGGTCCGAATGCCGCGCAAGGGCCGTGCTGAGCAGAATGCCCGACACCGACACGATGGTCATGAAGACGCCGAAGCCGATGGGGCTCATCTTCGCCGCCTTCGTACCGAAGAGCGACATGAAGGGCATGACGAAGGCGTAAGAGACGCCGAGCACCACGCTGGCGACAATCAGGGCCCGCAGGCGTCGGCTCGCCCAGATCGTGCGGATGGGACGGATCTCGGACATGGTGCTCTAGCGCCCGCCCGCGTGCGCCCCCGCTGAAGGCCGGGCGTCAGCTGCCCGACGAGTGGCGACGCTGGTAGGCCGGCGTGTCCCAGTCGGTGTCGAGCGACGAGGGGAAGCTGGGACGCTCGGGTCCGCGGGTCAGACTGCGGTCGATACCCTGGGCCAGAGCTGCCGCCGAACCACCGCCGCGCCGGACGAGCGCCGGAATCGGAGCTTCGCCCAGCATGGGCACCTGCCGCGAAACGGGCGCTTGCGCCTGAATCGACGGGCGCAGCGCATCTGCGCTCTCCGCCCGCATGCCTGCCTCTTGGCTCGCCTTGTCGAAGCCGGTCGCGATGACCGTGACCTTGATGACGTCGCCCATCGTTTCGTCGATCGAGGCGCCGAAGATGATGTTCGCATCCTCGTGAGCCTGTTCCTGGATCAGCGAGGCTGCCTCCTGAATCTCGCGCATCCGCATGTCGGCACCGCCGACCACGTTGATCAAGACTCCGGTCGCACCATGCACGGAGATGTCGTCGAGCAAAGGCGACGTGACCGCGTGTTGCGCTGCGATCTTGGCGCGTCCCTCACCCTTGGCGCAGCCGGTGCCCATGAGCGCACGACCCATACCGCGCATCACCGTCGTGACGTCGGCGAAGTCCACGTTGACGATGCCGTCGAGCGTGATGAGATCGCTGATACCGCGCACGGCCTGGTACAAGACCTCGTCGGCCTTGCGAAATGCCTCGACGAAGGTCAACTCGTCGTCGCCCAGCGTCATGAGTTTCTCGTTCGGGATGGTGATCAGCGTGTCCACGTGGTCGCTGAGCGAAGCCAGGCCCTGATCGGCCCGACGCATGCGCTGTCGACCTTCGAAGCCGAAAGGCTTGGTCACCACCGCCACCGTCAGTGCCCCACATTCGCGAGCGATTTGAGCGATCACCGGGGCTGCCCCGGTACCGGTCCCGCCGCCCATGCCTGCAGTCACGAACACCATGTCCGCACCCTGGAGCCGTTCCTTGATCAGACCAGCGTCGTCGAGAGCGGCCTTGCGACCGCGCTCGGGGTCAGCACCAGCTCCCAGGCCCCGCGTGATGTTCGCACCGATGTGGATGCGCTGGGCCGCCGAGTTGGCGTTGAGCGCTTGGACATCGGTGTTGACGCTCAGGAAGTCCACCCCTTCGAGACCGAAGTGGATCATCGTGTTGATGGCGTTGTTCCCCGAACCGCCAACACCAACGACTTTGATCTTGGCGTTGTAGCTCGCGCAGTCGTCTTCGAATTCGATTGAGAAGCTCATCTCTGATCTGCCTGTGTTCGATGTTGGGGCCCGCCGCTGGGCCAGGAATTAGAACGCACCCCGAAGCCACCCCATGAGGCCCCGACCGATTTGAGAGGCTGCGGGCGTGTGCGCCCGACCCACCTGGACGTGCTCGGCACGTGCTTCCGCCTCGGCAATCTGCCGGGCGGCGTAGTGCAGAAGGCCGACGCTCGCGGCGTACTGCGGACCCTGCACCAGCTGCGTCAGGCCGGAGATGCCGCGCGGGAAGCCGACCCGAACTGGCATGCCCAGGACTTCCTCGGCGCATTCGACCATGCCCTCCATCAGGTTGGCTCCGCCCGTGAGCACGACGCCCGCGCTGACGCTGTCGATCAGGCCACATTCCTCCATGCGACGCCTGACTTCGTGGAAGATCTCTTCGCAGCGCGGCTCGACGATGTCGCTCAGCAAGCGGCGCTTGACGTGGCGGGGTGAGTGTCCACCCACTCCAGGCACTTCGACGTCCTCGTCGTCCGCAACCATACGGCCCATCGCGCAACCGTAGTTACGCTTCATTCGTTCGGCCTCGTTGGTCGGGGTGCGCAGACCAGCCGCCAGGTCGGTGGTGATGTTGTTGCCACCCACCGGGATGACGCTCGAGTGTGCGATGCCGCCGTCCTCGTAAACGAGGATGTCCGTGGTGCCGCCGCCGATGTCGACCACCGCGACGCCGATTTCGCGCTCGTCTTCGCTGAGCACCGCTGCGGCGCTCGCCAGAGGTTCCAGCACCACGTCGGCCACGTCGAGCCCACAGCGCTCGATCGAACGCACCACGTTCTGCACCGAGGACGTGCAGGCCGTAACCAAGTTCACCTTGGCTTGCAGGCGTACTCCGCTCATCCCGATCGGATCCCGGATGCCCTCCTGATTGTCGACCATGTACTCGCGCGGCAGGACGTGGAGGATCATGCGGTCTGCGTCCACCGGCACCGCCCGCGCGCCTTCGAGCACCCGTTCGACGTCGCTCTGCGTCACTTCGCGCCCGCTGATGGCGCACATGCCGTGCGAGATAGCGGTACGAATGTGGCTGCCGGCGATACCGGCATAGACGGTGTCAATCTCCACGCCGGCGCAGTTCTGCGCCGCGTCGACGGCTTCGCGAATGGCTCGCACGGTCCACTCGATGTTGGTCACCACGCCCTTCTTCAGGCCGCGGCAGGGGACGTTCCCAGCGCCGAGGATGGTGATCCCATGTTCGTCGATCTCCCCGACGACCGCGGAAACTTTGGTCGAGCCGAGGTCCAAACCGACCACGATTTCTGAAGAAACGGCACCTTTGGTCATCACTGGTTTCCGGAGCTCAAGAGTCGGCCCGACGCTGCCACGCTGGGCGAAATCGGGCCAAATTATCGTAGCCTTACCACGACCCGTTCGGGGTGGGCCTCGCTGTCCAGGAACACGACCCCCGGTGTCCCGCCCTCTTCCGCGGTCCGCTGCGCGATGCGCGTGGCCCGATGCAAGCTCGCCGTCCAGGGCGGTGCCCCGAGGTACAGGGAGAGCCCAGCGGTCCCCACCACCAGCACGGCCGAGCCGTCCTCGCCGAGGTGAACCTCCTCGGGCGGATAGTTCTTGGCGAGGGGCAGCTCGGCATAGGTTCCCAAAAGGTCGAGGGCGGCCTGGATTCGACCGAGCTCGGCGCGCCGGTCCCGGCCGAGCTCCGCCAGGGAGATCCCGGTCAGCAAGGGCAGGTCGTGGGGATCGGCGGCCTCGACCTCCTTGATCGGCAGTCCGTCCTCCGACACGAGGAAGGTCTTGCCCGACAGGGCCAAAAGGGCGGCAGGCTGATGTTCGCTGAGCTCGATCTCGATTGTGCTCGGTAGCCGACGACGCACCTCGGCCGAGCGGACCCAGGGGCTCTGGCGGAGCTTTCGCGTCGCCGCGCCCGTGTCGAAGGTGAAGATGTTCTCGCCGAGCCGCAAACCCAGGGCGCCCAGGACATCGTCCCGCGAGAGGCGTCTCGTGCCCACGACGGATACGTCGACAATGGCAAAACGTGGGGTCGTGCGGGCGTAATGGTGGAGCCCCACGGCCAGGGCCGCGGAAACGACCGCCACCAAAAGCACGCCCGACAGGACCTTCACGCCCTGGGCCAGGCGTTCGGCCAGACCACCTCCGCCCGTCTCGACGGCAACCTCGCCCGTGCTCTCGGCGTCCCGGGCGGCCGGACGCCCCCAGGAACCGCGCTGTTTTCGAGATTTCTTGTTGCCCATGGACCGAGGCCAGGGTCGCCCGTCAGGGCGCACTCTCTGGCAAGTCTCTCTTTGCAATCAAAGCGCCGAGCGGGGCCAAGATCTTGTTGATGTCGCCGGCTCCGAGCGCAATGACGACGTCCCCCGGGCGGGCGAGCTCGGAAAGGCTCCGGACCATTTCATCCCGATCCGGCACATGGCGGGCAGCATGATGCCCATGGCGCCGGGTGGCGTCGGCCAGGTGGTGCGAGTCCGCCCCGGCGATCAGCGCCTCTCCGGCGGGGTAAACGTCCGCGAACAGAACCTCATCGGCATCGTTGAAGGCCTGCGCGAACTCCTGGAACAGCGCGCGGGTGCGGGTGTAGCGATGTGGCTGAAAGGCGACCAGCACGCGCCCGGGATAGGCCCGACGCGCGGCAGCCAGGGTGGCCCGCACCTCGGCCGGATGGTGCCCGTAGTCGTCCACGAGCGCGACGCCAGCCGGCTCTCCGACGACCGTGAAGCGCCGAGCCACGCCATGAAAGGTCGACAGCGCGTCCTTCATCACGTCCAGGGGGACCTCGAGCTCGTCGGCGACGGCGATGCAAGCCAGGGTGTTCTGCGCGTTGTGCAGGCCGGGCATCTTGACCCGGAATTCGCCCAGGGACCGACCGCGCCGAAACGCCTCGAACACGGTCGAGGTGCCCTCGCCACGCACGTGACGAGCGGAGTACTCCGCCTGCTGGCTGAGGCCATAGGTCACGTGTCGCCGCCGCACCTTGGGCAAGAGGTCCTGCACGTGCGGATGATCCAGGCAGAGTACGGCCAAACCGTAGAAGGGCACCTTTTCGATGAATTCCAGGAACGCCTGCTTGAGCCTGTCGTGCGTGCCGTAGTGATCCAGATGCTCCGGATCGATGTTCGTGACCACGGCGATGGTCGGCGTCAAGCGCAGGAACGAGCCGTCACTTTCGTCAGCCTCGGCCACCAGGAGGTCACCCGTTCCGAGCTTGGCGTTACTGCCAAAGGAAGCCATGCGCCCACCGACGACGACGGTGGGGTCCAGGCCGGCGGCGCGCAGCACCGTGGCGACCAGGGACGTCGTCGTCGTCTTGCCGTGCGATCCCGCGATGGCGACGCCGTATTTGACGCGCATGAGCTCAGCCAGCATCTCCGCGCGACCTATCACCGGAATGCCCGCTTCGAGCGCAGCCACGAGCTCCGGGTTCTCCGGACGGATCGCCGACGAATAGACCACCACGTCCGCGCCGACCACGTTTTCGGCGCGGTGTCCCACGTCGATGCGCACCCCGAGCGCCGCCAAGGCGTGCGTGTTCTCACCCTCCCGCATGTCCGAGCCGGACACGTCGAACTCGAGGTTTCGCAGGATCTCGGCCAGGCCACTCATGCCGATGCCACCCACACCGACGAAGTGCACTTTTCGTACGCGTCCGCGAAACATCAGATAGCTCCCGAGAATTGCAGTGGACCGCTGCGCGCAGGGCTCGGCGCAGATGCGCGGCCGGATGGGCGCGCAGGGCTCGCATCGCCCAAGAGGCCCAAGAAGTCCTGGGCCACGCTCCGAGCCGCGTTGGGGCGACCGAAATCGGCCGCAGCCGCTGCCATCAGAGCGAGCTCCTCGGGCCGCGACAAGACGCGAACTATTTCGCGCTCCAGCTGCTCCTGCCCCACATCGCTCGGTAGGCAGATGGCGGCCCCCGCACGCTCGAGCGCCCGCGCGTTGTAAAATTGATGATTGCCCGAAGCGTAGGGGTACGGGACGAGCAGGCTCGGGCGGCCGACCGCCGTAATCTCGCTCACCGCACTGGCCCCCGAACGACCGACCACCAGATCTGCCTGGGCAATCGCTGCCGGCATGTCGTCGATGAAGGGAATCACCCGGGCGAAGTCGGCCGCGCCGTAGGCCTCGCGCACGGTCTCGAGGTGGGCCGCTCCGGATTGATGCACGACGGTGAGATCGGGCAAGGTCTCCTTCGCCCGGGCAAGCGCGCGCGGTAAGGTTTGGTTCAAAGACAGCGCGCCCTGCGAGCCACCGAGCACGAGCAAGCGCGATCCGCGCGCCCTAGGCCGGTACGGCTGCGGCTCGAAGGCGGAGCGAATCGGTACGCCGAGCGGGCGCACGACGCTGGGGTCGAAGACGGCCTCGGTCATCTCGAACGCGGTGTAGGCGCGCTCCACGAGCGGCGCGATCAGCCGGTTAGCGAGCCCGATCACGCTGTTGGGCTCGAGCAGACCGAGCGGCAAGCCCATGAGCCACGCTGCCAGCGAGACGGGTCCTGCTGCGTAGCCCCCGACCGACAGCACGCCGAGTGCGCCGGAGCGTCGCAGCAGCCGAACGCTATCGGGCAGAAGTCGTGCTGCCCGGCTCGCACCTCGGAGCGCGCCAGCCAAACCGCCGCCTCGCATCGGCAGCACGTCCAAGAGCTCGAGCTCGAAGCCACGCTCGGGCACCAGGCGTGTCTCCATGCCCCGCGGCGTGCCGACGAAGATCGGTTGGATGCTCGGGTCGAGCTCCACCAGCGCCTCCGCCACGGCGAGCAGCGGAAAGACGTGTCCCCCCGTGCCCCCTCCCGCCAGAATCACGGTCCGACGCGCGCGGTTCACGCGCCCGCCCTCGCGTCGCCGAACTCGGCCTGCACGGCGACGAGCGCCGACGCCTCCGGCGACGGGAGCGGGTCCACTTCGGGCCGCAGACTGCGGCGCGGCCGAGAAACGTTGAGCAGGATGCCCATGGCGGCGGCATTCACGAGCAAGGACGAGCCTCCGTAGGAAACGAACGGCAAGGTCAGGCCTTTGGTGGGCAGAAGGGACATGGCCACCGCCAGGTTCACCAGCGCCTGCGTACCGAACAGCATGGACAAGCCGAACGCGACGTACGACCCATATTCGTCGTCGGCGGCCAAGGCAGCCCGCACGCCCCGAGCGACGATGAGCAAGTACACCAAACAAAGCCCGACGATGCCGACGAAGCCGAGCTCTTCTCCGATGATGGCGGAGATGAAGTCGGTGTGCGCCTCGGGCAGGTACAGCACCTGGAGCCCCTTGCCGAGTCCCTGACCCCACATCTGCCCCGAGCCGAAGCTCAGGACCGCCTGAAACGGCTGGTAGGCGAGGTCCTGCCGGTGCTCGGCCATGTCGAACCAAGCCAGCATGCGTTCCCAGCGGTAGGTGGTGAAGCGCACCGCCCACACCGCGAACGAGCCCCCGAGTGCGAGCGCGCCGAGCAAGTAGCTGATGCGGGCACCCGCGACGAACAGCATGGCGAAAGTCAGGAACATGAGCACCGCGGCGCTCCCGAAGTCCGGCTGCTTCATGCAGATGAGCACGAGCAGGCCCGCCATGATCAGATGCGGCACCATCCCGATGCTGAAGCTCTTGACGGCGTCCTGTTTCTTGTCGAGCGAGTAGGCCAGCCAGAGCACCATGGCCACTTTGGCCATCTCGGCCGGCTGTACGTTGACCGGCCCGAAGCGAAGCCAGCGCGCCGCACCGCCGCCGCTGTGGCCGAAGCCGACCACGCTGAGCAGCATGAGCAGCGTGACGACGCCGAGCGTCAGGTAGGTCAGGAGCCGGAGCTTGTGGTAGTCGAAGCGGGACACCCCCCACATCACCCCGAGCGCCAAGAGGGCGAAGATGCCCTGGCGCTCCAGAAAGTGGTGCGGATCGCGGAAGTCGGCCGTGGCCTCGATGATTCCGGCGCTGTAGACCATCACCACGCCGAAGCCGCAGAGGCCAATCGTGGCAGCGGCCAGGGTGACGTCCATGGCTCCGACCTTGGGCGACTTGGCGAATAGCTCCGAGAGAAACCGCTTCATGGGACGTGACCGGCCACTGCCGTCGGCAGTCGCCTCACTGCTTCAGTAAACCGATCTCCGCGTTCGGAATAGTTTTTGAACATGTCCAGGCTGGAGCAGGCCGGGCTGAGCAGGACAGCGTCGCCCGGCTGGGCCAGACGAAACGCCGTCAGAACGGCTGCCTCGATGGTTGGAGCACGCCGGACGGGCACGGCGGTCCCGATGGCCGCCTCCAGGCGGTCGGCAGCCTCCCCGACCAGCACCGCGGCGCGGCCCTTGGCAACCAGGGCTTGGACCAGGTCGTCGTAGCTCCCGAGCTTGTCGCGACCGCCGGCGATGAGGACGCCGCGAGGCTCGGTCAGGCCGCGGAGGGCGGTCACGGCCGCCCCCACGTTGGTCGCCTTCGAGTCGTCGTAGAAGGTGACCCCCTCGAAGCGCCCCGAGAGGGCCATCCGGTGCGGCAGCGCCCGAAAACGCGCCAGTCCTTGGCTGATGGCCTCCGGCTCGAGTCCGAACGCTCGCGCGGCGGCGATGGCGGCGGCGGCGTTCTCGTAGTTGTGCAGGCCATGCAAATCCGCCGCGGACAGATCGAAGCGAAGGCCGCTCGAGCGCTCGAGCACCGATGCTCCAAGGACCGCGTAGTCGGCGCCGTCCCGGCCGTAGGTGACGATGCGTCCGCGACCCCGCTGGGCCTGGCGGAGGACCTGCTCGTCCCCGGCCGGCACGACCGCTACGTCGCTGGGCTCCTGGCGGCGGAAGCAGTTGCCTTTGGCCGCTGCATAGGCCTCGAAGTCCGGGTAGCGGTCCAGGTGGTCCTCGGTGATGTTGAGCAGGATCGCCACCTTCGGGCGGAAGGTGTCCACACGCTCCATCTGAAAGGACGACACCTCGAAGATCGCCGCGTCCAGCTCGAGCCCGGAAGCCTCGGCCGCGGGCCGACCCAGGTTCCCGCCGACGAACGTGCGCGAGTACTTGGAGCCGACGATGTCGCCCAATAGCGTCGTGGCCGTGCTCTTGCCGTTGGTGCCACCCACCGCCAAAACGGGCGCACCGAGCGCACGGTACGCCAGCTCGAGCTCGCCGATCACCGGCACCCCGCTCTGCTCGGCCGCTCGGAGCTCCGGGAAATCGGGCACGCCCGGCGAGATGACGATCAGGTCGAGCGCCGTGAACGGCACACCGTCATGACCTCCGAGGACCAGCCTGGCGCCGAGCCCCTCGAGGGCGCGCGCTTCCGGCGAGAGCCGATCCGAGGTCGCACGATCGGTGGCAATGACCTTGGCGCCGGACGCGAGCAAGAGGCGTGCAGCAGCAGCTCCGCTCGTACCCAGGCCCACCACGGCCACGTCCTTGCCCGCGACATTCAGCATCAGCGCACCTTGATCGACGATAGGGCCACCAAGGCCAAAAGCAGCGAGATGATCCAGAAGCGCACGATGATGCGCGGCTCGGGCCAGCCCTTCTGCTCGTAGTGGTGATGAATGGGCGCCATCAAGAACACGCGCTTTTTGAACAGTTTGAAACTCACGACTTGCGTGATCACGCTGGCACCCTCGAGCACGAAGATCCCGCCGAGGATCACGCTGAGGAACTCGTTTTTGGTGAGCAGTGCCAGCATGCCGAGGCCACCGCCGAGCGAAAGCGAGCCGACATCGCCCATGAACACCTGCGCTGGGTAGGTGTTGTACCAGAGGAACCCGATACCGGCGCCGATCACGGCGGCAGCAAACACGCTGAGCTCCGCCATGGCGGGCACGCCCGCGATGTCCAAGTACCCAGCGAGCGGGAAGCCGAACAGCACCGAGCCCGCCACATAGGCCCATACCAGGTACGTGCCGGAGGCAATCATCACGGGCCCGATCGCCAAGCCATCGAGTCCGTCCGTCAGGTTGACCGAGTTGCTCGTGCCGACGAGGACGAACAGACCAAACAAGACGTAAGCCCACGCCGGCAGCTCGATCGGAAGCTTGCTGAAGGCGACGAAGGGCAGGCTCAAGCGATGGCGAATGGCAAGCCAGCCTTCGGGCAAGCCGCCGTCGTGCACGTAGAGGTAGTAGAGCGCAACGCCGCCGATCAGTACCTGTCCCAGGATCTTGTAGCGTCCCGGCAGACCGCGCGTGTTCTTGCCCACGATCTTCAGCCGATCATCCAGGTAGCCGATGATGCCGTACCCGGCAGTGACCGCAGTGGTGGCCAAGACGAAAGTGTTCTTGACGTCAGCCCACAGCACCGTTGGCAAAAGGCAACAGAGCAGGATGAGGGCGCCACCCATGGTCGGCGTGCCCGCCTTCGAGAAATGGCTCTTCGGCCCTTCCTCGCGAATGATCTGCTTGATCTGCTTGCCGCGCAGGGTGCGGATGAACCACGGCGCCAGGAAGAAGCTGAGCATCATTGCGGTGAGCACGCTCATGATGGCTCGGAACGGCGTGTAGCGAAGGACGTTCAGTACGCCTGCCCAGCCGAACTGCTCGCTGAGCGGAAACAGGAGTTCGTAGATCATGACTTGGCTTCCGCAGGATGGGCCCCGTCGGCGGCGACCAGTGCCTGCACGATCCGCTCCGCACGAACGCCGCGCGAAGCTTTCACCACCACGACGTCGTGCGGCTCGACGCGCGGCCAGAGCTGCTGTCCGACGCCCGAGCCATCGCCCGAATGCCAGGCCTCGAGCCCGGCTTTCCGGGCGGCCTTCATGGTGAGCTCCGCCTCGCTACCCACGGTGAAGAGCCCTCTTGCCGTGGAGCTGGCTGCGAGCCGACCGAGCGCCTCGTGCTCGCTGGCCGACAGCGCGCCGAGCTCCTTCATGTCGCCCAGGACCAGCCAGAGTCGTCCGCCGGTCACCTGCGCCAGCTCCTGTCCCGTGGCGATGGCCTGGCGAGCGCTGGCGGGATTGGAATTGTACGTGTCATCGAGGACGATTCGACCCTCGCTCAGCTGGAGGATGGCGCTGCGGCCCGGTTCCGCCCCTGCCGCGAGCGCCGCTTCGAGGTTTGCCTGGTCGAGCTGCGCGGGAGCCAGGGTTTCGCACACGAGCACACCCGCCGCGATCGCCAGCGCCCCGGGCAGGCCGGAGAGGGTCGTCTCGAAGGACCAGCCGCGCTCGGCGTACTCGAGGCGAAGTGCGGTCCGCCCCGGAGCCAAGAGTCGTCGCTCGCGGATGACGAGCTCGGCGTGGCCACTCTCACCGTAGCCGAGGCGGCGACCCGGATGGAGCTGGAGCTGCCCGCGCACCAGCTCGTCGTCGGCGTTGCCGATCGCGACGCCTGCGGGCGATAGGCTAGCGAAGATGGCTCCCTCCTCCCGAGCGACGCCCTGCAAATCGCCGAGTCCTTCCGTGTGCTCGAGGTCGATCAGCGTGAGCACGGCCACGTCGGGGGAGACCATGTCTCCGAGTAAGCGCACCTCGCCGGGCGAATTCGTGCCCACCTCGACGACGGCCAATTCGTGCTCGGGGCCCAGGCCGAGCAGGGTCAGCGGGACGCCCACGCGATTGTTCAGGTTACCGACGGTCGCGTGAACTCGGCCGGGGAACAGGCTCTCGAGCAGGCGGCCGATGACCGAGCGGGTGGTCGTCTTGCCCGCCGAACCGGCGACGGCGACGATACGCCCACCCCAGCGCCGACGGTGGTAGGCCGCGAGCTGGCCGAGCGCCACGAGCGGGTCCGCCACCTCGATCACGGTCACGCCCGCAGGAGCCGAAGCCGCTCGTCCCTCAGCGACGATGAGCACGCTGGCCCCTCGCGCTACCGCAGCTGCCAAGAAAGCGTGGCCGTCGAAATTGTCACCGGACAGGGCGACGAAAATCTGGCCCGATAGATCGCGACGGGAGTCCGTGCCGACCCCCACTGCCTGCGTCGAAACGACTCGCACCAGCGTTCCCGCCGTCTCTAGGACGACTTCCGGCACCGTGAAGGCCGCGCGATTGTTCGGGATGGGAGTGGACACTAGGGATTGCTTTCCCGCCGCCTCCGGAGGGCGCTCTTTACCTCGACCCGATCGTCGAAGTCGAGCACCTTCGATCCGACGAGCTGGTACGTCTCGTGGCCCTTGCCCAAGACGAGCACCATGGCCCCGCTCGGTGCGGCCAAGATGGCGTTTTCGATGGCTTGTCTGCGGTCGAGCTCCACGCTGATCCGTGCCCGTCCAGCTCGAGCGCCCGCGAGCACTTGGCGCGCAATTTCCGCCGGATCCTCGGAGCGGGGGTTGTCGGTGGTGATCCAAACGTGGTCCGCGCCCTCGGCCGCAACCCGGCCCATCAGCGGGCGCTTCTGACGGTCGCGATCACCGCCGCAGCCAAGCACGCACACGATCGACTCAGGAGCGAGACTCCGAGCCATGTCGATCACGCGTGAGACCGCGTCGGGCGTGTGCGCATAGTCCACCAGCGCGACCACGTCGTCGTCCGGTCCGTCGATGCGCTCGAGCCGACCGGGAACGGCGCTGGCTTGACTGAGACAAGCGAGCGCAAGATCCGGCTCTAGGCCCAGGCGGAGCAGGATGCCGAGCGACAAGAGCAGGTTCTCCGCGTTGAACTCGCCGAGCAGGGGCGAGTCGAGCGCCAGGCGCTGACCGAGCACATCGAGCTCGAGCGAGGTGCCGCGTTGCGAAAGGTGGACGGCCTCGGCCCTGACGTCTGCCGCCTGCCTCGGATCCAGCGAGACGCGCAGGCAGCCAGGGGTGCGGGCTGCGAGATCACGGCCGAATTCGCCTGCTACGTTGATGACACTCGCCCGAGGCCCCGACTCGAACAGCCGGGCCTTGGCCGCGCCGTAGGCGGCCATGCTGCCGTGGTAGTCGAGGTGGTCCTGACTCAGGTTCGAGAACGCCGCCACCGCAAAACGAACTCCGGCCACGCGCTCTTGCTCGAGTGCATGGCTCGACACCTCCATCACGAAATCGCTGACGCCTCGAGCTCTGGCCAGGGAAAGGCACTCGGCCAGGTCCTCGGCGCCGGGAGTCGTCAGTGTGTCCTTCACGTGCTCACCGTCGACGTAGAGGCCCAGGGTGCCCAGGCGGGCCACCTTGCGTCCAGCTCGAGCGAGCGCTTGCGTCACCAGCGCCGCCGTCGTGGTCTTGCCATTCGTGCCGGTGATGCCCACGACCGAAAGCGAGTCTGAAGGCCGATCGACGCACAGCTCGGCCACGTGGCCCAGGGCTTTCTTCACGTCGGAGACCAAGAGACGCGGCACGAAATCGGTGGCCGCGCCGCGATCGGTGAGTAACGAACCAGCGCCCTGCGCCCGGGCCTGCGCCAGGAACGAGAGCCCGCTCTGGCCGACCCCGACCTTGGCCACGAACAGGCAACCAGGCTCAGAGCGCCGCGAGTCCTCGCTCACCCCGAGCACGAGGGCCGTGGGGTCGCCGATGAGCTCCACGCTGCCGGGGCCGAGCGCCGCTAGCAGGGCTTGCTCGATTTCGCCGAGCGGGATCGCGCGGGAGGCTTTCAGCATGTTCGAATCCGTCAGGACGCGGGGCGGAACAGCAAGCGAATCGATGTGCCCTTGTCGACGACGGAGCCGGGTGGCGGCACCTGCTGCAAGAGGACGCCACTCCCTTCGACCTCGACCTTCGTGCCCAAGTCGAGCAAGGCTCGTACCACGCTCCGCATCGGTGAACCGGTGAGATCGGGCAATCGCACCTGGCCTTTGCCGATGGGCCCCCCTTGCTTCACTTCCTGTATGGCGGCCTGTTCGCCCTGCCGCGCGCGCAAGATCGCTTCGGTCGCGCGGGCCGGGTCGGGCTGTTTGCCGAGACGGGCCAGGTTGACGTGTCCCGCCTCGTCGGCGACGAGCCCCCGTTGGCGGAGCACGGCTTCGGCCACGCGCCGAAAGACCGGAGCTGCCACCACCCCGCCCGCGTGTTCGACACGCGGCTCGTCGATGGTCACCGTGATCGCGACCACCGGATCCGTCGCCGGAACGAAGCCGGTGAAGGACGCCACGTAGTCGTCGAGCGAGTAGCGTCCAGTGCGCGGATCCGTCTTCTGCGCCGTCGCCGTCTTGCCGGCGACGCGGTAAGAGCCAATCTCGGCCTCGGTGCCGGTGCCGCCGTCCTCGGTCACCGCGACGAGCATCTCGGCCAGAAGGTGCGCCACCTGCTCGCCCACGACGCGCCGACGTACCCGTGGTGCACTTTCCTGCAGGAGCTCGCCCCCAGCCGCAGTGACGCGCTTGACCAGAATGGGCTCCATCAACTCGCCGCCGTTGGCAATGGCAGCCGTCGCCATGGCGAGCTGCAGATTGGTCACGCTGATGCCCTGCCCGAACGCGGCAGACGCGGTCTCCACTTGCACCCAAGGGCGACCGCGCGGCCTGAGCGTCCCGGACGATTCGCCCGGCACCGGCAGTCCCGATTCTTCCCCGAAGCCGAAACGGCGGAGCGACTCGTAGAGCTGCTCACCGCCCAGGCCGAGGCCAATCTTGGCGGCACAGATGTTGGACGATTGCGCGAGCACCTGCGAGACCGGAAGCCAGCCCGCCGGGTGCGTATCGCGAATGGTGACGTTATCGACCTTCATCGTGCCGTCCTCGCAGAACAGCTGCTCGGTCGGCTTGATCTGACCGCGCTCGAGCGCCGCGGCCACGGTGAAGATTTTCATCGTCGAACCGGGCTCGAACGAGTCGGCCGTGGCCCGATTCTTCCGACTCTCCGGCTCGCTCTGCCCGTAATCGTTGGGATTGAAGCCAGGGTAGCTGGCCAGAGCCAGGATCTCGCCGCTGTAAGGGTCGACGACCACGACCGAACCACCGCTCGCTTCGAAGGTGCGCGTCGCGTTCTCCAGCTCGCGCTCGGCAATGAACTGCAGGCTCTGATCGATGCTGAGCTCCACGTCGTGACCGGCGAATGCCTGGTCGTCCTCGATGCCCTGCGTGAAGATCAGGCGACCGGCACGATCCCGGAGACCCCGCAGCTCCTCGGGGTGGCCTTCCAGCTCGCTCGACAGCGAATATTCGAGGCCATCCCTGCCCTTGCCGTCCGGCGAGACGAAGCCCAAAAGGGGCGCCGCCACCTGACGGCCCGGGTAGTAGCGCTTACCTTCGGCCTCGACGATGAGGCCGACGATGGGCGGGCCGACTTCGCCGTCGGCCAAGCGGCGCACCGCTTCTGCCTGCTCTTTGGTGACGTGGCGACGCAGCCAGCTCCAGCGGCGGCGCGCCAAGATCTTCTTCTCGACTTCCGCCGGCGAAAGGCCCAGGGCCTGGCCGATGCGTTCGGCCGCGGAGCGCGCTACCTCCGGCACACGTTCCTGGGGAACGCCGCGCAAGAGCTCGATGGCGTCGAGGCTGATCGTCGGAACCTCGACGCTGACGGCAAGCACACTCCTGTGCCGGTCGTAGATCATGCCCCGCTTGGGCCGTACGCGGAGCCGCCTTTGCCGCTGGTCTTCGGCCAAGTTGCGCCAGACGTCGCCATTTTCGATCATCAGGTCGTGCGCGGCGGAGACCACGAGGCCCAGACAAAGACCGAGTAAGCCGCAGGCCACGCCCATGCGAGTGCGGATCCAGGCACCCTCTTTGGTGCGAATGCGGTTCACGCGCTCGGCCGTCAAAGGTCGTCCTCGCCGGTGGGAGGGCCGCCCTGCGCCACTTCTTCGCCCGCCTGCGTGCCAGGGTGCGCCGGGGGCAAGTCCGCTCCGGCCGGGACGATGCGGTCCGCCGTGACGTCATCCATGCCGAGCAACGTGCGCGACACGAGGTCGATGCGCTCGGGCGTCTCGAGCGCCGCGCGCTCCAGCGAGAGGACGCGCTCGACCTCGCGCTGCTTGGAGAGCTCGGCTTGCGCGCGCCCGAGGTCGTAGCCGAGCTCGATCGTGCGGACGCGAACCCCGAGATACAGGAGCAAGGCCGTGGCCGTACCCAGCACGGCCAGCGTCCACAGCAGCAGAAAGACGTTGTCTCGGCGATCGTCGTACCTGGTCATGCGCTCATTCGCTTTCGATCTCGACCAGCGTGTCGTCGAAGTCGCCCGCCGGCATGCGGCGACCGAGCCGGAGCTTCGCACTGCGACTGCGTGGATTCTCGGCCTGCTCCTCGGCGCCGGCGATGATGGGCTTCTTGGTCAGCCGCTGCCACAGTGTGCGATCCAAGAAGGCTCGTTTGACCAGGCGATCCTCGAGTGAATGAAAGCTGATGAAGGCGGCAATGCCGCCCGGACGCAAAACGCGAGCGGCAGCCGAGAGTGCCCCCGCGAGCTCCTCGAGCTCGCGGTTGACGGCCAGACGCAGGGCCTGAAAGGTTCGCGTCGCCGGATCGATGCCGCCGATACGGCTCGGTCCGACCGCTCGCACGATGGCCCGACGCAGGTCGGTCGTGGTCTCCAGCTCGCCCGCGTCGAGCGCTTGCTTGATGCACCGCGCCACCCGGCGCGAGCGACGTTCTTCACCCAAGTGGTAGATCACGTCGGCTAGCTCGTCCTGCGTCAGGCGCACGATCAGGTCGGCCGCCGTCTCACCCTCGGTCGGGTCCATACGCATGTCGAGCGGGCCCGCCGCTCTGAAACTCATACCGCGGTCGGGAGCGTCGAGCTGAGGCGAGCTCACCCCCAGATCGGCAATGAGCGCGTCGACCTGATCGATGCCCAGTCGGAACAGCTCCGTCTCGACGGCGGAGAACCGAGCCTTGACGATCGACACCCGATCGCCGAACGGCAGGAGTCTCTCGCTGGCGGCCGCGATCGCAGTAGGATCGCGATCGAAGCCGATCACCCGCACCGTCGGGTACGCTTGGAGCACGGCTTCGGTATGGCCACCGCCGCCCAGGGTGAGGTCCACGCACAGGGCCCCGCGCCGGAGCTCGAGGCCCGAAACGGTTTCTTTCTGCAGCACGGTCAGGTGCCGAAAATCCAGCGGTGGCTCCACGTTTGGCATGTTCATATCTTGATTTGCTCCAACACCGCGCGCCGAAATTCGGCTTCGGCTTCCGGCTCCAGATGGAGCGCCTGCTGCCAATCACCCACTGACCACAGCTCGAGGTGGCGCCCCATGCCGGCCCACAGGCCCTCCCGCTCGAGTCCGACCCGCTCTCGAAGTGACCCGGGGACGAGCAAGCGACCCGACTTGTCGAGCTCGCACTCACAAGCAGCTGACACGTAGATGCGACGAAAGCGCACCACGTTCGGATCCATGCTCGGCAGATCGGCGATTTTCTCTTCGACCGTCTGCCAGGCCGCCAGCGGATACAGGTGCAGGCAGCGATCGAATGGCGCCGGCGTGAGGACACACACGCCACCCTCGGCCAGCGAGTCCCGAAACCGAGCCGGCACGGCGATGCGCCCCTTCGCATCGAGCGAGTGCTGGAACTGGCCTCGGAACATCATGGGCTGGTCGACTTATGGGCTAGTGATCCACTTTGATCCACTTCTTCCCACTGCTGGGCCAAACTAAAGGGCCTGGCGATGCCGCGTCAATCACCTTCCGCTCGCCTTTGTTGAGGAAATGCTTGAAGGTTTGGTGAGGTGAGGCAAACGCTCACCTGCTCGTGGGTTCAGCTGCCGGGCCGCACCGGAACGCCCAGCGCGTCCGCGTAGAGCCAAAGTGCGGCCAGCACGGCCCCGGACGCGACCTCCGTGCGCAGGACGAGCGGCCCGAGGCTCACCGGGTGGAAGCCATGGGCCACGGCCGCTTCGATCTCCTCGGGGGAAAGGCCGCCCTCGGGACCGATCAGGATCTCGGTGGCGGGAAACGCTCCCTGCCGCCGCGCGGCGTCGCCCACGAGCTCGAGGAGCGGCCGGCTCGCCTCGGTGTGACAAGCCACCAAGCGCAAGCCCACGCCGGAGGCCGGCTGCGTCAGATGGGCGAGGAAGTCGACCGGACCCGAGACGGTGGGCACATCGCCCCGCCCGCATTGCCGCGCGGTCTCGACCGCGATGCGCTCCCAGCGCTCGCTCCTTTGGCCACCGGCCCCGCGTACGATCGAGCGCTGGGTCTCGACGAAGACGACGCGGACAGCGCCGAATGTGGCCGCGTCCCGCACCACTTGCTCGGGCTTGTCCCCCTTGCCGAGAGCCGAGACCAACGTCACTGGCACGCTAGCCCGATGCGCCCGGCGGCAAGCTCTCACCCGCACGCGACCGCTGCGCTCGTCCAGGAGCTCGGCCTCTGCCTCGAGTCCGGTCCCGACGTCGAACAGCGTGAGCAGGTCGCCGGAGCCGAGTCGGTGAACCCGGGTGACGTAGCGCAGCGCGGGCTCAGCTAGCTCAAACTCCCCCTCCGTGAGGCCTTCGTGAGGGACGCGCAGAAGACGACTCATGATGCCGTGTGCACGGGACCGTAGTCGACGTAGCGCGCGCGCGCCGGCACCGACACGATGGAGGCGATCCGTTCCTGCTCACTGGCCGGTTTCTGACCGGCAGCGAGGACCAAGGCGCTCAGCCGGCCCCCGTAGACGCAGGCCGAGTCCAGACCGGTCGCGTGGGGAAAGAGCGCGAGCCCTGCCTGAGCATTGTGACCGAAGACCACGTGGGGGCGCTCGACGTAGGAGTGAGCCCACGAGCGAATCGAGTAGCGCTCACTCGCAGCTCCGAGGTTGGTGAGCGAACGAATGTGCAGCAAGGTCCAGGCTTGCTGCTGGTCGAAGGGCAGCCCCGGCTGCACCCCGGCATGCACCACGCGTACGTCGTGAGCAGGAAATTCCAAATGAAGCGGCATGGCCTCGAGCTGGGCCCATTCCTCGTCGTTCAGCTCACGCAAAAGCTTTTGATGAGACGGTCCCATGCGCGGAGCGCGAGCCCCTTCGCGGACCGCCTGATGGGCCACGAGCAAGCGCTGTTCGTGGTTGCCTCGAACACTCGGAGCCCCCAGCTCGCGGGCGATGGCCAGCACGCGACGCGTGTCCGGACCGCGCGCCACCAGATCGCCCACGAACACGACCTGGTCGCCCTGGACAGGGGCGATTCGAGCCAAAAGTTCCTCGAGCTCGGCGGCGCAACCGTGTACGTCGCCGATCCAGATCGTGCGGGCCACAGGGCCCGTATAGCGGAAGGGGCCAGGGGCGCACCTCGCGAGACCAAGCCGCCGAAAGCGGCCCTCCCCGTCCCTCCGCCCCGACCGGGCGTCCCGGCCCGGGAGATTGTCCAGCCACCTTGCAAATCGGGCCCGGCGGGGACTACCGTCTCGGCCTCGATTCCTCGTTTTCAGAAGAGACAATCCATGATCGAAAACCGGTTTTCCAAAAGAGGCGCCAGCGTTTGCTTCGGCATCCTGACCGCGATTTCCGCGGTGGGTTGCGGTCGCGAAGAGGTCAAGTACGAGCCGGTTCCCGCCGTGAGTGGGACCAAGGCCTCATTGCCCGCCGTACCCAACGTGCCGCAGCGCCCCGAGAAGGATGGTGACGCCTTCACCGTGTGGGGCGCGAGCTATGCGCTCCGAAACCGCGTGCACACCAAGGAAGTGGCGGACCAAGAGCTCAAGGTCGTTGGCTACATCGTCAAGACGAACCTGCTCGACGCACCGGAGTGCGCGGTCCACAAGGGTGGCAAGGCCGACCCCGACGGCTGTCGACCCGCCGTGCCCACGTTCTGGATCGCCGACAGCAAGGACGCCGATCTCAAGGACGCCATGAAGGTCATGGGCTGGGCCTCGAACTACGCCAACATCTTCGACGCCATCGAGGAGTTCGACAAAGGCAAAGAGGACGCCACCTACGCCGACACGACGTGGGGTGTGAACCTGCCCAAGCCATTGCCGGCGGTGGGCGCCAAGGTGCGCGTCAAAGGCACCTACTCGACCGATTTCAGCATGTCCTCCGGCGGCCTCGAAGCCGATCCGATCATGGGCATCATGACGTACAAGGAGATCGAGTACCTGGAGCAGGCTCCAGAGCTCGCGACCCTGCCGGGCGTCAAGCGTAAGCCGCCCAAGAGCTGAGGCTGGGTCTCCACGCCAGCGCTCGCGCATCGAAGAAGCGCGGTCCCTACGCTAGGGGCCGCGCTTTTTTTCGTGCCGAGGGGACGGAAAATCACTGTATAGCATGAGCAGGTGCGGGCCTTTTTCGGCAAATTGCTTCTGCTCTCGGTGTGCTTCCTAGGGTCCCTGGGCTGCCGAAAAATCCCCAGCGGTGCCGATGCGGTCACCGCGCTCGAGGTCAGCGGCCTGCCGAGTCGCTCGGAGGACGCCGTCAAAGGCGGCCTCACCACCAAGCCCACGCGCAAGTTCCTGGGCGTGATTCGCGGCGTCTATTCGTGGGAGACTCTCGACGCCGACGCCCTCGCCAAAGACGTCGAGCGGATCGAGCGTCAGCTGGCGCGCGACGGTTACTACGAGGCCCACGTGACGGGGGTCCGCGTCGTCCGCCAGTCCGAGAACGAAGTCAAGGTCGAGATCGACGTCGACGCGGGAGAGCGGGTCACCATCGGCGACATTACGACCGAAGGACTCGCCGTCTTGCCGTTCGCTGCTGCGGTGCATGCGAGCCGGGCCATCGAGCTCGAGCAAGGTGATCCCTTCGACGAGGCGGAGTACGAAGCAGCCAAGCTCCGCATCGCCAACGCCCTGGCGGACATCGGCTACGCCTACGTCAAGGTCGCTGGCAGCGCCAAGATCGACCTCAGCACGCACCGGGCCGACGTAGCCTTTCAGGTGGCGCCCGGCCCCGCTTCGACCTTCGGCGAGATCAACATCCAGGGACTGAAGCGCATCCCGGAACGAGCCGTGCGGAAGGTGCTCCAGCTAGAAGCGGGCGCAACCTATTCGCGCGCTGCGCTGGACGAGGCCCGGGTTGCATTGTTTCGCCTGGGTGTGTTCTCGCGCGTGGAAATCATTCCCGTGCTCACCGACGCGAGCCGAACGGTCGTGCCAGTGACGGTCGAAGTCGAAGAAGGCGCGGCACACAGCGTCACTGCTGGCGGCGGCGCCGTGTTCGACGTGCAGCGCATGGCGGTGCGTGGCCGCGTCACCTGGGTCGATCGCAATTTTCTCGGTGGTCTGCGCGAATTCCAAGTCGAAGATCGCCCCGGAGCTACGTTCTACCCACTTCGCTTCGGCTATTGGGACTACTGGAAGTACGGGATCACGAACGTCCTGGCGGAAAACTCGGTCACCCTCAAGCTGACGCAGCCATCGTTCCTCGAAGGGCGCACCAAGGGCATCGTCGAGACGGGCTACAACGTCTACCCACTGCTCTACCCGCTGCCCCCCGAGGCAGACCCTACGACGGAACGCGTCGTCGGCTACAACGAAGTGGCTGTTCGCACGGCGATCGAGCGGACATTCCTGCATGATCGCTTGTCAGCGTCGCTGTCGTTCAACTGGCGCTCGAACTTCCCCTTCACGTACCAGGGGACTCCACTCGCCGATTTCAATTCGGTCACCGTGACCTATCCGGAGCTCGAGCTCATGTACGATCTCAGGGACGATCCGATCGCCCCCACGCTTGGGGTCGTCTTTCTGACCAACATTCAGGTGGCGGTGCCCATCGTCAACCCGGACGACCCGCTCCGCGATCTGCGCATACGCCCCGAGGTCCGCGCCTATGTCCCGCTCGATTTCAAGCGTCGCACCGTGCTCGCCCTCCGTGGCACCATCGGGCTGCTCTTCCCCGACGGGTACGGATCGTCGCTCAACGTCGATCAAGCGCCGGACTACACCAGTCCGGCGATCTACAATGATCAGCACAAGCTGCTCTTCCGCGCTTTCTACTCCGGCGGCCCGAGCTCGAACCGAGGCTACCCGTTCCAGCGTATCGGTCCCCAAGGTCCGATCGGCTTCCTCCTGCCTTCCGACCCACTCACTGGCCAACCCTCACTGGCCTCTTGTCTGATTGACTCTGAGCGACCCGAACTAGGCTACAAACCCGACTGCATCCGGCCCCTGGGCGGGCTCACGCTCTGGGAGCTGTCCCTGGAAGTCCGCCGCCAGCTCGGCGGCCCCTGGGGCCTGGTGCTGTTCGCGGACACTTCGGATGTCGGTGCCAAGGTCGCGGAATTCAACTTCGCCGAGCTCCACCTCTCGATCGGTGCGGGCCTGCGCTACGCTTCTCCCATCGGACCGGTCCGCGTGGACCTGGGCTGGCGGGTGCCAGGCATGCAAAAGCGCGACGGGGCCGGTCCCTTGCCGGATGTGTCCCAAGTGGCACCGTACTACCAGGAGGATCCGCTGACCGCATTCGCGCTCAGCATCCTGATCGGTGAGGCCTTCTAATGATCGACGCCGCCTGGGCCAAGCCGACTCGTACGCTGAGCCGGCGCAGTGCAGGTGTCGTGTCGGTTCCGCTCGGCCTTGTCACGTTCGTGCTGAGTCTGGTCTTTGCTGCAGTTTTGCACCTGGACCTGCCGGCGAGCCGCAAGATGGCGCGCGACCTGACGGTCCAATTCTTCAATGGCTACTTCAGCGGCCAGATTGCCATCGAGGAAATCAGGAACCTCGGCGTCGATGGCCTTTTGGCAGCTGGTGTGACGATCACGGATCCTCAAAGCCGCCCGGTCATCCAGGCAGCCGAGGTCCAAGCCGACGTCGGCTTGACCGAGCTCGTGCTCAGGTTGCTCGGAGCGCCGAAAAAGATCGACATCGAGCTCGACAAAGTCACCCTGCGCCGGCCAGCCGTCTTCCTGCTCCTGACCAAGAAGGTCGGCCCGGACGGTGAACCGCTCGGATATCCGAGCATTGCAGACGCCTTCGACCCGAGGAATCCCAAGCCCGACACCGCGCAGAGTGGCACGCCCGTGCGCCTGTGGTTTCCGGAGGTGCGCCTCGAGCGCTCCTATGTGCGCGGCCGCATCGGCCCGGACAACGTGGGGGAGGTCAACGTGCCGCTAGCCGAAGCGACCGTTCTCGTCACCGACAAGGGCGTGCGCGTGGAGGTCGAGCGCTTCGGTTTGCGCGCTTCGGGCTTCGGCGGCGTGGACACTCTGGCCGTCGGCGAGGTCCGCATGCGACTGCCGGGAGCGATCGACGGCAGCGTTCGCGGCAAGATCGGCGCAATCCCCCTGTCGCAGACGTTCCGGCTCGAAGGCGATCGCCTGCTCATCGAAGGCTCGCTGCCAACGCTGGAAGCCTCGGCCTTGCGTCCGCTGTTCGCGGACTGGCCGCTCGAAGGAACCATTGGCGTCAAGAATCGCATCGAGGGCACATTGCCGCGGCTCAATGCCGATGTGGTGATCACCGCTGGCAACGGCCAAGTGCACGCGGCGGGGCTCATCACTACGGCGCCGGGCCTGGAAGCCGATCTCGATCTCGATACGAAGGACCTGGATTTGTCGGCTTTGGGTCCCAAGCTGCCGCAGACCCGGCTCAACCTGCGCTCAGCCGTCGAGATCTGGATTGCCAACGGGCGCCCGAGTTTGGAGCTCAACGCCACGCTCGCAGAGAGCGAGTACCAAGGAACCCCCCTGCCAGTCGTCGATCTCATGGCCACGTACGACGAGCGAGGCCTGAGTGCCGACGCGACCCTGCACGAACGTGGTCTGCCGATCCACCTGGCAGTGAGCGGCGAGCCTGGCAAGCGTCTCGACTTCGATCTCGACGTGCGCAGAACCTCGCTCGAGGACAGTCCGCGGCTCAAGGCGCTCGTGGATGCCCGTGGCGAAGTATCTGGCCAGGTCAAAGGCAACCTGCAGGGGACCAAGGCACAGGCGAGCTGGACCTTGGCTGGGCGTGATCTCAGCTACGGGGCGCTGCGGCTCGGTTCCGCCACCAGCTCCGGCCAGGCGCGGGTCGATCTCAGCGCCCCGGAAGCGGCAGAGATATCCGCCGACGTGGAGGCCAAGGATCTCGGCGTGGGCGAGCGCGTCAACGTGCCCAACCTCAAACTGCATGCCGTGGGGCCCGTCCTGCGCCCAGCCATCTCCCTGGACGCCACCACCGCACTCGGCGCTCCGGTGCACCTGGCCGCGACGGTGCATCCCGACTGGCCCGGCGTCTCGAACCTGTCCGGTCACGTTGGCTCGAGCGACAAGGAGGTGGGCATCGAGCTCGAGCGCTTGTCGGCCGCGGGCGGAGAGGTGCACGTGCGCGGCCTAGCACTCAAAAGCGGCGGGTTTCTCAAGGGAGATCTCGTGCTGTCGAGCGGCGCCGGAGAGGTCCGCCTCGCTGCTCGGTCCTTCGACCTGCGTACGCTGGTCGCGTCGTTCGGGCTCGATCGGGCGAGCCTGTCGGGTCGGCTGGACCTGGACGTCGACGCCAAGCTGGCGAACCAATCGAGCGGACGAGCGCACCTCGTGCTCAAGGACGCTTCGATCCTCGGCGTGGCCGGGCTGAAACTCGACCTGGAAACCAACCTCGACGGTCAGCGTCTGGTCGGACAAGGCTCTTTCGAAATCGAAGGGGTGGCGAAGGGCGCAACCGATTGGGACGTGAAGGTCGCTGGCCCCATCGCGTCCCAGGCGAGCTACCCGGGAGCGACCGGAACTGCCCACCTCGGCATCACCGAGCTCGAGCTGGCCTGGATCAGCACCCTCTTGCCCGAGTCGGTCGGAGTGCGCCGCGCTTCTGGTACGCTGAACGTCGATTTCGACGCAGCACGCGAGGACCCGAGCGCGTTCCCCGATCTTCGCTTCCGCGCCAAGACAACGGGCCTGTCCGTGGACATCGGCAAGGACGAAGACCTGCGGCGAGTCGATGCCCTCGATCTCTCGCTGCGTGGCTCGGTCAACCACAAGCGGCAGCGTTTGGAAGCTGCGCTCGGTGTCACCGATAGCCAAGGGGACATCGTAACGGGAAGCGGCGGAATCGAGCTGCCGCTCGACGAATGGGTCACGCGGCCGCCCGAGGCGGGCGAGCTCGCGGCGATCTTCCAGGCGGCGCCCATCGAATGCGTCGTGCTCCTGCCCGAGCGCCGGATCGTCGACTTTCCTCCGGCGCTCCGGCTGCCGTCCCTGGACGGGCACGTGGCGGGACGGGCCGTCGTGCGCGGCAGCATCGAGGACGCGGAGATCGACGTCAACGCTTCGGTGCTCGACTTGCAAGGCGACGTAGTCGGTATGGTGCGCCCCGTTTCCATCGAAACGAGTGCCCGCTATCGGCCCAAGACGGGACGTTTGGGTGGGTCGCTGCAGGCCCGCCAGGGCTCCTCCCGCGTGGCATCCGCGGCGATGAAGGTCGTGCTCCCCTTGGCTCACCTGCAGGATGACGTACCGGAGGGCACTGCGGCCTGGACGGGCGCCGCCCAGGTGGTCGTCGAGGACGCTCCCCTCGGCTTGGTGGCCGCCCTCACGGAGCAACATCTGTCCGGTGCGGTGCAAGGTTCGATTGGCATCACGCGCAAGGGCTATCCCATCGACGTCGACGCGTCGCTCCGCCTCCGGCAACTGATCTTGAACGATACGCCTCTGGGCGAAGGCGAAATGGTCCTCGCGGTGCATGACGACGTCCTGCGAACCAAGGCCCGCCTAGAAGACGAGTTTGGTAACCTCGAAGCTCAAGCGTCGCTCGCAGTACGCCCGAGTCCATGGGCGCTGAGCGTCGACCGTCAGTCCGAGATCGAGCTGGGCGTCAGCTCCAGCGGGCACGACGCGGCCGTGCTGCAGCCGTTCGTCGCCAGCACGCTGAGTGAGCTCAGCGGGGAATTGAACGGCTCTTTGCAGCTGCGTTTGCGGCCGGGCAAAACCGACGATGCACCCATGGACGCCGCGCTCACGGGGCAGATGACGATGCAGGACGGTGTCATCACGCCGAGCGCCATGGGGCTCAGACTCACCGACACCAATTTCTCCGTCATCGCCGCGCCCCAAGGCCAGTACAACGTGATTCGCTTGTCCGGCCTGCGCGCCAAGGCGCGGTCCGAACAGGAAAACTTGCGTGGCGAGGGGGAGCTCTACCTGAAGGGCCTATCCTTCGATCACGCCAACTTCCGCCTCGAACAAAAACGCTTGCCGCTGATGAAGGACGGCGCCCTCGTGGCGACCGTCACCGGGACCTTGCGCGGGGAGCTCGTGAGCAGCGAGGAGCGCCAGGACGTGAAGCTCGACCTATCCGGGCTGACGGTCGACCTGCCCAGCGTCGCCGACGCGGACGTGATCGAGCTCGAGGACAATTCCACGATCGAGATCGTGCAGAGACCGCGCAAAGAGGTGGTGAAAGAGGCCAAAAGCTCAGCCCAACCACTGCGCGTGGTGGTCGACCTCGGTAGCGGGGTCAAAGTGGAGAGCAGCCTGTTCAAGGTCGTGGTGCGCGGACGTCCCGAGGTCGAAATCGCCGAGACCACCAGCATTCACGGTCGCGTCGAGCTCGCCAAAGGGGGGACAGCGACCGTGCTCGGCAAGGTCTTCCTGGTCGAAGAAGGCGTCATTGCCTTCGACACCTTCGAATCGACCAACCCACATCTCGATATCTCCGCAACCTGGCGGGCATCGTCGGGTGTCCTGGTGCGTGCCAAAATCTCGGGCACCGCCAGGAGTCCGAAGCTCGAATGGAGCAGCGAGCCCGCACTTGCTGGTGGCGAGGCGGAGGTGATCGCGCTGGTCATCGGCGGCGGAGGCGGCAGTACGAAGAGCGGCACCGGTCAGGGTCAGGGCGTGGCCATGGCCGGCATGGCGCTCGCCGTCAATCAGCTGATCGGCGAGACGGGCCTGCGGAACGTGGAGGTGTACGCGGGGCGCGAGGCGGAGGCGACGGAGGGCGAGGTCGCGCGACTGTCGCAACGATCTTGGGACAGCTACACCGCCTCCATTCAGCTGAGTGAAGAGCTTTGGTTCCAAGGCAGCTACAAGCAGGAGTCGGGCGGGCCTGCTTCCCAGTCGCATGCCGGTGTCAGCGGCACCCTCGACTGGCGCTTCGCACCCAATTGGTCCGCCAGCACCGAGATCGGCATGCTCGGCGTCGGGGCGGACCTGCTTTGGCAGTATCGGTACTGAACCGCTCAGCGCCGGGCAGAAAATGCCGCGAGCTTGAGCTTGAGCTCGAGGCTCTCGTCCGACCAATACTTGTCGACGGCGCGCGCCACGTAGGCCATGGCTTCCGTGAGCTCGGGCGCGCCGATCCACCCTGCCAAGGTCGGCGCAATGAAGAAACGCATAGTCGGATCGTCGAGCAGCGAGCGGCCACTGTCGAAGACCAAGGACAGATCGGCAGTTTCGAAGTCGACGTCGTGCATGCCCTCTGCTTCAAGCTCGCCAGCAATGGACTCGACGGTCACCGGATGCTGGCCGCACTCCTCGAGGCCTTCGGCCACGGTATTGTCCTCGAACTTCAGGGCATACTCAGCGAGCAAGTCGAGCAGCTCCGGGAACGACTGCCCGAGCGGCATGCACACGAGAGCCTGACCGCCGCCGTAGAGTAGCCGGGCCATTTCGCGAAAAAGCAGGGTGCGTTCGATCAGGCCGCCCGGCGCATGCAGGCTCATCGCGTGCGAGAAGGTCTGTTCCGGCAGGCCCGTGTATTCCGGCGATGCCTCCAGGTAGCCGAACACCGAACGCTCCACCTTGGCCGAGGCAAGCGTCAAACAGGCCGTCGACGGGTCGACCCCAACGCCCGTGGTCTGCGGCATGAGCGAGAGGAGCTCGGCATCGGGGTACCCCGTTCTGCAGCCCAGGTGCACCACGCGCGACGCCGAGCCAACGAGCAGGAGCCGGCGACCCAGCGCCCAGAAGTGACTGAGGTACGCAGGCGCGACGAACGCCTCCAGCACCGCCGCTTCGTTTTCGCCAATGGCGGGTGAAAGGGGGGGCGATTCGGCCGGGCCGATGGGCAACGCTCGCTCAGCGGTCACTCCGGGGATGTGGTATCAGATTGTCACGACCTTCCGCCAGGAAGGATCGCGGAAGGTGTCTGGCTGCCCGAGCGTTCCGCTAGCCTGGTCCGGTGAGCATGCGACCCCAGAACTACCTGATCGTCTCTGGATTGGTCCTCGCTGTGGGCCTCGTGGCGCTGCTCGCCGCGCCCAGAAGGGCCGAGAACGCAGGAAAGCCCTCGGCGCCGGCCAGCTCGGCCCAACGTGCCGAAGGTGCGGCCTGCCCGAAGGGGCAGCTGGACGACTTCGGCGTGTGCGTGCCAGTGGCACAAACACCTTCTCCCGCGCACGTCGACTCCGCACGGCCTCGCGCCGGCAGCCATGACCGCTGATGCGAGCGGCGCTCCCCGCTCGGGCGGGGGCGGCACTGCGTTAGCGCACCAGTTTATAGCCGTGACCGTACACGGTCAGGATGTAGACCGGCTCGTTCGGGTGCCGTTCGATCTTCTTGCGCAACTTGACGATGAAATTGTCGATGGTCCGGCTGTTGCCGCTCTTTTCGATGCCCCAGACCTTTTTGAGGATGTCATCGCGGCTCACCGGCTCCCCCCGGCGTTCGTGCAGGAGGCGCAGGAGCTCCACCTCGTAGAACGTCAGCATTTCCTCTTGGCCGCGGCAGGACAGGGTGTGCGTGGCCACGTTGATGGTCGCATCCCCGATCACGATCACTTGCCCGTCCTGTCGCGCATCGGTGCGCCGAAAGAGCGCTCGCAAGCGGGCAGTCAGCTCGCCCACGCTGAACGGCTTGGTCACGTAGTCGTCCGCCCCCGAATCCAGGCCCCGGATCTTGTCGGCCTCCTGACTCTTGGCAGTGAGCATGATGACGGGCACCGCCGCATCGAGCTCACGCAGCCGTTGGCAGACCTGGTATCCGTTTTGGTCCGGCAGCATGAGATCGAGAAGGACCGCGTCCGGTTTGGCCGCTTTGTACTCCGTGATCGCGGCAGTGCCGGTCGCCGCCGTCACCACCCTGAAACCCTCGAACTCGAGCGCGTCCTTCAAGCCGAGCACGATGTGCGGCTCGTCGTCGACGATGAGGATGGTCTTGGGGCCGTCCATGGTTCCGTTCACGATCTATAGCGAACTTTCGCTCGGGTGAACCCGTCTTGTCCGCGCCCGGGACCGCGACGAGGAGGCGATCCACAAAGAAATTACGGGGCGGCGCAAGCGCCGCCCCGCCCCTCCATCATGTCCCGGCCTTCACCCGGACAGATTCATCGTGATGGTCGCGCCGCTCACGGCCCCGTGGGGGGCGGCAAGGGGGGCAGCTCACCCGAGCTGTCGCCCGTGGCTTCACCGACGCAAGCCACGAACAGGTTCGAGTTGTTGACTGGCGTGTCCTGACCGACGAAGCGCAAGATGCGGCGCTGGGTTGCAGGACAACTCTCGACGTTCACGTTGCTGCACGTACCCCAGTCGTCCGGGTTGTCCACGGTGCAGTTCGCTCCGGTGCCACCAGCGGCCGGGCCCTTCGCCGGGTCGATGTAGCAGTAGCCGGGATCCTGGGTTTCGGCACCGGCAGAGCTGAAGCAATCCGCCTGCTGCTGACTGCCTGCGGCCGCCTGAAGGATGGTGCACATACCCCAGGCGGAGCAGGGCACCGCCGAGCCGGTTTGCGTCGTGTCATCGGAGCAGTAGCCGGTGTCGGCCAAGAGCGAGATCACCGCCGGCTTGACCTTCGCATCGACAGCCGCGCGCCCGGGCCGCGCGCAGTCGAGCTCACCCTGGATCGCTTCGACGACGGCGCAGGGCACGCCATCGGCTTCCAGGCTCAGCTCGCGGGGCAAGCACGTGCCGGTCAGCTTTTCCGCCAAGCGGTCCACGATGGCGTTGATGGCCGGGTTGTAGCCGAAGTACGGGTCGTTCACGTCGTCCAGGAGCTTCGGGCAGATCGAGCCGACGATGGAGTTTTCACCGAAGTCCCGCAGCACCTGCAGCACGCGCGTGGCGGGATAGGCCTTACCCCAGTACTGCGTGGTCGTCGCGGCGGTCGAAGCGTTCGAACCCTCCGGTTTGCACAGCGGTCGACCCTTGGGGACCATCGGCTCCTCGCCGCAATCGCAAGCGGCGTTGTCGTTCGTGCAGTTCTCCTTCACGCCGTCGACCGCCGCGAGCGGGAAGATGCACGAGTACTGGAGGTCGTCGTTCGACGGAATGTTGTCGATGTAGTTGACCGAGTTGTCGTACTCGTGGCCGTTGATGGGCGACCAGCCGCTACCGCCAATCGGGACGATGCCGTCGCCCGTGATGGGGTTCGTGCCGGAGCGCGGCTCGATCTGCTCGATCATGAACGGGTCGCTCGGCGGAATCGGCGCGCGGCCGCACGCCTCGGGCCGGCTGGCCTCGTCGCCGCCGCACTCGCGCGCGTTGGCGGGCAGGCCCGGGTCACCGAGGATGACGGCCCAGCGCCCCTCCTGGTTCAGCGTCCGCGCGTCCATGTAGGCGAGGGCTGCGTCGTCCGTGAGCGTGGCCGTGGTGGCGATGTCCTGCCAGGGCACGCCGACGATACCGGCGAAGAAGACCAGGTTCGGCAGGCGCGTCACGCGCTCGTCGACGTTCAAGCTGGCGCCGAGCAAGAGCGGATTGGGTGCCGGCATTCCGGTCTGGCTGTCGACGATCGTGGCCTTGCTCAGACCATCCACGTAGCGGCTGGTCGGATACAAGAGGTCCAGGCCGAAGCGGCGCTTGTTCTGGAAGCAGCGCGCATTGGCTCGATCGTCCTCGGGCTCGAGCTTCGCACCTTTGCCCTCCGCGTTGCGCTCGCACGTGTCCGTGCAGTTGGCCGGTGCCGTAGCCTGAAGGCAGGAGTAGCAGCAGGCGCCGTTCGGATTGGTCGCGCACTCGTCGCTGGCCGTCTCGAACGTGCGCTGGATGTCGGGCACGAGCCAGCCGAAGCCAGCGTTCTCGTAGTAGGGCCCGCCTTCCATGGCCGAGCAGTCGTTTTCATCCGTGAGCACGACGATGGCCACGAGGCTGGTCGGGCGCAGGAACTCGGCACGCTGCTGCAGGATCGTCTGGTCGACGCCGGTGGATTCCGTCGCGTTCGTCGACGCGTTCTTCACCAGGTCGGCCGGAGGGCTCGGGTCGATCAAGAAGCGGTACCAAGCTTCGAGCGAGGCCTCGAAGCCGCAGCCCGTCTCGCCCGAGGCGGCGACGTGAATCGCGAAGTCGTCGCTGAGCGCCGTCACGTCGGCATCGACGCCGCCTTGCCAATGCAAGAAGCCGAGGCCCGTCGGATCCGGTACGGGCTCCTGGGTGGAAGCCACCACCGTGCGCACCTTCGGCATGAGCAGCGACTTGTCCTTGTCGCCGTCGTCGGCCGCGCACTGACTCGAGCCGAAGCCGCCGAGTGAGGAGCTGATGACGCCGATGTGGATGTTGTCGACCGGCTGAAACTCGAGACCAAAACCGTCGCCGGTGCAGGTGAGGTCACCCATCGCGTTGCGGGTGCTGGGCTGACGCTCGCCGCCGTCGCGATTGACGCAGTCCGGAGTCACCAGGCGCCGCACCATCTGCGGCACGGCCTTCACGAGCAGCTGCTGCTTGTCGGCCATCGAGACCGAGTTGTCGGCGACGAACAAGAGGTCGATGGCGTCGATCTTCGAGAAGGGCACCTGAGTCACGAACACGTTGCTCGTCACCGGTTCCTGCTCCACGACCGGACGCTCCAGACAGCCTGCGGTGCCGAAGGCGGCCGTGGCGGCCAGAAGCGCACCCGAAAAGAGGCTCGCGCGCCGACGCCATCCGCCGGAGGTCCAGCCACCAGGGGTCGAGCGAGTCAGAGGAAGGTTTTCGAGAGTGGGTCGGTCGGTCATGTTGGCTGTACTCGCTCAAGGCGGCGCTCGCTCAAGGGCGGCGCCCGTTCAGTCGGGCTGGAGGAGGTTCTCCTGTTTCTGCTCTGAAAGCAACGCCCGTTCCACCGGGGATCCCATGGATCTGCTCGGCTTTTCCCCCCCAAACGCAGCCGGGCCAGAACCCGAACGTCAACTCAGTTGACGCAATTGACAACTTAGTTGTCCATCCCGGGGGACGGTTCGGTGTCTTCGGCTGCCTCTGACGGCGGGGCCTCGTCCGCCGCAGGCGCGGTGAAAGCCCGCACGACGGCCTCCGCTTGCGTCCGCGACACGCCGCGGATCCGGCACAGCTCGTCCACACTGGCGGCGGCCACCTGCTCGAGGGTGCCGAGCGCCTCGAGCAGGACCTTCCTGGTCTTGGGCCCGATGCCCGGGATGTCGTCGAGCCGCGAGGCGAAGCGGCGCTTCTTGCCCAGGCGCTCGCGCTGCACGTTCGCAAAGCGGTGAGCCTCGTCGCGCGCACGCGCCAAGAGAAAGAGCTCCGGCGTGTTCGGGCGCAAGGGGATGGGGTTCTTCTGACCGGGCAGGTACACACGATCCACGAAGCGATCTCCGGTCACGCTCTCGCGTTCCTTCGCCAGCCCAACGATGGGCAGAGACGACAGCCCCAGATCGAGAGCTGCAGCCAGCGCGACTCCGAGCTGACCGCGCCCACCGTCGACCACGAAGAGGTCGGGCAACGCCCATTCCTCCCCGCCCTCGCCCTTTTCGGCCGCCTGTCCGCGGGCAAACCGCCGCGACAGGACCTCGTACATGGCGGCGTAGTCGTCGCCATCGGCGACGCCGCGTACGCGATACGACTTGTAGCGTTTCTTGTCGGGCTGGCCATCCTCGAGCGACACGACCGAGCCCACTGTGGCCTCGCCACCCAGATGCGAGATGTCGCAGCACTCGATGCGCCGCGGGATGACGGGGAGCCTGAGCTTGCGCTGCACTTCGAGCAGACGCTCCTCGAGGTCTTCCGTCTTGCGCCGCTTCTCTTTGAAGGCGTGGGCCGCGTTCTCGAGCGCCAGATCGAGCAGCTCGGCTTTGGGCCCACGTTGCGGCAAGGACAGCGCGACGCGGCCCGGCCGGCGCTTCTCGCCGCGCTGCTCGGCCAGGACCTCGCGCCGCTCGTCGAGCCACTCGCGCACGCCGTCTGCACCTTCTGGCAGGGCCGGCACGATGATTTCGTCCGGAATGAGCGCCGAGCCCAAGCCCAAGACGCCATAGTGCTCACGCAAGAAGCCCGCCACGATTTCATCGGTGGGCAGCGAGGTGCGCGCGTGGCTGACGTTGAGGATCTCGACCACCCGCCCCTGGCGCACGCACACGACCGAGAGCTCGACCAGATCCCCCTCGCGATACAACCCGAGTGCATCCTGGTCGATGTCCGTCACGGCCACCACGCGCTGCTTTTCACGGATCTTGCCGAGGGCGTCGATTCGATCGCGGTAGTGGGCGGCAACCTCGAAGTTCAGCTCGCCCGCGGCCGTCTTCATACGCTGCTCGAGCGCGCGCCCGAGCTCGTCCTGGCGCCCGGCCAAGAACAGCCCCACCGTCTCGACTTGGCGCTGGTACTCGTCTCGGTCGACGGCGAGGCAGCAAGGCGCCGGGCAGCGCTTCATCTGGTACTGGATGCACGGACGCTTGCGGTTCAAGAGCTCGCGATCACTGCAGGTCCTGAGCTGGAAGTAGCGTTCGACGACGTGCAGCATGCGACGCGCCGCCGTAGCGGAGTGGTACGGTCCGAAGTAGCGCGCACCATCCAGTTCGGGCCGGCGCACCAGGTCGAGCCTGGGCCAGGAGGCGCGCGCATCCAGCCGCAAGGTGAGAAACTCCTTGTCGTCGCGCAGCTTGACGTTGAGCCTGGGGCGATGCTCCTTGATCAAGCTGTTCTCGAGAATGGCGGCTTCCTTCTCGGTCGTGGTGACGAAGGTCTCGAGGTCGAAAACGAGCTTGGGCAAGAGCTCGATGAACGCCCGCGTGTCGCTGCCTCCGGGCTGGAAGTAGCTGCGCACGCGTGAGCGCAGGCTCTTGGCCTTACCCACGTAGAGCACGCCGCCGCTCTGATCCCGGAACAGATAGCAGCCGGGCGTGACAGGTAAGCCGTCGAGCTTCTGTTCGACGTTTTCGGATAGTTCGGCCATGAGCTGGGTCGCGAGCTAGCTGGGTCGCGAGCTAGTCGGGTGCGGCCGAGTTTTATCGCGCGGCCGCGCGAACGCTACAGCCCCCTTGCACTTCGATCCTCTTTCGGCAAAGACCGGTGCCGATGTCCGGCGGGCCAGAAAACCCGGAGCCGGCCGAGCCGGCCCCCCCGCATGCCAGTCGCATCTCGAAGGAACGCACGCTCAGTGTGCTGCTCCTGTCGGCGGCGATCGGTAGCGCGCTCGGTTTGCTCGTCCTGCCGCGCACACCTCCCGACTACGCCAGCGAGCACCTGCCGGAAGTACGTTACCTCGGCGCGCCGCTGTCGCTCGATCGTGGCGCTGTCGACGTAGCGCTCAATCGCACTCGCAGTTTCGCCAAGCAGGCCATCTCGATCGAACTCTCCGACGGGAAGTTCCATTCCATCCCACTTTCCAAGATGGGCGCCGAGATCGATACCGTCCGCCTGACCAGCGATCTATTGGATGCACGTGACCCGTCGAGCCGCTTGCGCTCGCTCTGGCGCGAGCTTGCGCTCGGGAGGCGAGCGCCACTGCGCGAAGCCGGCGTCGATCGAAGCCGCGAATTGCCGGTCGCTCTCAAGCTGGACCCGGAGCTCGCTCTGCTCGAGGTCCTTCGGCTCAAGGACCGAGTCGACCGAGTCCCTCGCGACGCTCGTCTCGATCTGGAGCACAAGACCGTACTGCCCCACGTGACCGGCCGATCTCTGGACGTGGATCGAACGCTCGCCGCCATCGACCGAGCGCTCGAGCTGGGGGAGCTCCAGACCAAGGCCGTCACCCTGGAAACCGCACCGAATCGCCAGAGCCAGGCGCTCGGCGGACTGTCGTTCGATCACGTGCTCGGTCACTTCGAAACCCACTACAGCACGGCCGACAAGGACCGCGACCGCACGTACAACCTGCACCTGGCCGCGTCGAAACTCGACGGCACCGTCCTTTTGCCCGGCGAGACCTTCGACTTCAACGAGGTGCTCGGCGCGCGCGACGAAGCCAACGGCTACCGGGTGGCGACCGTGATTGCCGACGGCGAGCTGGTCGACGGCATCGGCGGTGGCACCTGCCAGATCTCCGGGACTCTGCACGGTGCGGCGTTTTTCGCCGGGCTCGACATCGTGGAGCGCTACCCGCACACGCGGCCGAGCTCGTACATCAAGATGGGAATGGACGCGACCGTGGTCTACCCGACCATCAACTTTCGCGTGCGCAATCCCTTCCCGTTCCCGGTCGTGCTGCATCAGACGGTACAGGGGGGCGTGGTCCGGGCCGAAGTGCTGGGGCCGGACGTGGACCAGGTGGTCACCCTGATCCGGCGCATCGACGAGGCACTCCCCTACGAACAAATCGAACGTCCGGACGACCGGCTGCCCCGGGGGACGAGGGTCCTCGCCCAGCGCGGCATCCCGGGGTTTCGTTTGCACCGGTATCGAATTGTCCGCCAGGGCAACCATACCCTTCGGGAGCGTTGGCGCGACATTTACCCCCCGACCACGCAGGTGGTGCGGGTCGGAACGGGCCCGGCGACGCTCGAGCTGAACGCCCACGACGTGCGCGTGCCCGAGTACCTGGCCGACGAGCTCCTAGTACTCACTCAGAAAAGACCGGAGCGAGGTGAGCCCGGAGAGCTAGCGGAGAATCGAGAGGCTGGTCGCTTCGGTCACCCAGGCTGGACTGGACAGCTCGGTATGCCCGTCTGGCAAGAGCAAGCGCGGGCCCAGTAGCGCCAGCGCTGCGAGATCCGAGCGCCGGCCGCGCGGCCGAAGCGCTGAGGCCGCCGCAAGATTGCGGCGCGGTCGACGCGCGATGGTCTGCGATTGCGTCGCGAAATATTTCACGAGGAGACCCATTGCCCTCGTGGGAGCGCGTCGGGAGAGCACCGATCGAGCGGCACTGCTAATCGACTCATTGACCACGCGGCGAGCGCGAATGGAAGCGGAGCCGAAAGGCGCAGAATGGCGACCTTCTGATGACTTTCAGGACCTCGTCGGCAAATGTGTGTTGACGCCCGCTTTCGACTCCTCCACCGTGAAGACTGAGCGCCATGTCAATTGCACAACTCAAGTCCACGTCCCATGACAGCCCAACCGGTCCGCTAGCCAACTCCCAGAGTGGGGAGCACCGCGTCAGCGAAAGCGGGGAGTTCCCACGGGTCACCAAAAGTGACCACCCGCGCGTGGCGGCGATCCTGGAGACGGCTGCTGCCTGCTTCTCCAAGGGAGGCTTCACGGCCACCACCTTGGCGGACATCGGCAAGGAGCTTGGGCTGCGCAAGAGCATCGTCCACTACTACTTCGCCAGCAAAGGGGCCCTAGTTCACGAAGTTCAGCGGCTCGCCCAGGCGCGCCACCACCAGATCGTGCGCCAGGCCATCGGCGAGGGCCCAGACGGCGGCTCGGCCCAACGGCTGGCCGAGGTGTTTCGCGAGCTCTGGCCCCGTCTGGCCGGCAGCCCGGACGTTCGTGGCCTTTTGATCGAGCTCTGGGGCGAAGGCCGGCGTGACACCGACCTCTCCCGCGTGGCGGCGGCGTCGGCGGAGGACGTTCACCGCCTCCTGGTCGACAAGATCCGCCAGAGCGGTCCCTCCCGCGTGGCCCCGGAGGACTTGGCCACGCTGACTCTCGCCGTGCTGGATGGCCTCACCGTGCTCGCCGAGCGTGGCGATAGCGGAGAGCGCGCCCAGCGCGCATTCGAGGCATTCCTGACCCTGCTCGACTGCAGCCAGTCAGCGTAGTACCCGGCGGGCCTCATGGCCTTTTCCGACATCGTCGGCCAGCGCGGCGCCGTGCTCACCCTGGAGCGCGCGCTCTCGTCAGGCAAGGTGCATCATGCACTGCGCTTCGAGGGGCCGCCGGGCGTCGGCAAGGAGACCGTCGCCTGGCGTCTTGCCCAGGCCCTCGTCTGCACGGGCTCGGATCCGCTCGGTTGCGAGGCGTGCAGTGCCTGTCAGCGCGCGATCGGGACCTCCGCCGAACCACCGGCGGTGTCCCTGCATCCGGACGTGCTGCTCGTCGAGCGTGGGCTCTACCCGCCGGCCCTTTTGGGCGGAAAGTCCGAGGCCACCGGCATCAGCGTGGAGCAGATCCGCAGCATCGTCCTGCCCCGCCTGGGCTTCTCACCGCACGAAGGCAAGGCTCTGGTCATCCTAGTGCGGAACGCCGACGAGCTGACCACGTCCGCCGCCAACGCCCTGCTCAAGACGCTCGAGGAGCCGCCGCCGCGCACCCACTTCATCCTGATGACGACCCGGCCCGGGCGCCTGCTCGACACCATTCGGAGTCGCACCTTGCCCGTGCGTTTCGGCCCGCTGCCCTTGGCCGACTTGACCCAACTGCTCGCGCGACAAGGCTTGCCCCCCGAAGTCGCTCCGCTCGCCGGTGGCAGCCTCGAGCGGGCCCGCCTCCTGGCCGAGCCGGAAGCCCGCGCCCAGCGCGACGCCTTCGTCGAGGCCGCTGATCGGGCGGTCTTGGCCGAGCACGACCAAGCTGCGCTCGACTTCGCCGACCAGCGACCGGAAGGGCGAACCGAGCTCCTGGAGGTCTTGACTCATCTCGGCTCCGTCTACGCCGAACGTGCGCGCAAAGGGCACGATCTCCGCCTGCTCTCCCTTTTCCACCACGCCACGATGCGCTCCCTTTCCGAAGTGGAGAGCAACGGCTCACCGGCCTTGGTGCTCGAAGCGCTTCTGCTCGAGCTGCGAGCCCTTCATCGCGGAGCGCCCCCAGCTCCGAGTGATTGAGCAAAGGCGCGCGCCCGCTCGAGCACGGCTCGGGACACCGCCTCCTCACCTTCCCCCGGCGACTGCTCCGGCATCAGCGCTGCGATGGTGGCCACGTAGTCGGCATGGGCCAAAACGGCCCCGGCCCGCACGTGGTCGATGCCCCCGATCGCCACCAGTGGCACCTGCATCGCGCGGGCTCGCGGCGCGAGGCGCTCGAGCTCGAGCAGACCGACCACCGGCTCGCTCGCCTGCTTGCTTTTCGTGCCGAAGATGGGCCCGAGGGCCAGATAGTCGGGGCGATCGAGCAGGGCGCGATCGAACTCGGCTTCGGAATGCGTGGAGAGGCCCACGCGTAGTCTGGGGAAGTGATGACGGACGGCGGCGATGGCCTGGTCCCCTTGGCCGACGTGCACGCCGTCGCAACCAGCGAGCTCGGCCAGGTCGGCACGATCGTTCAGGTAGAGCAGGGTCCCGCTGTCCTTGGTCCACGAACGGAGCCTTGCCAAGACGGCCAGCACCTCGGTCGCCGAACGCCCTTTGGCACGAAGCTGGAGCATGGCCGGAGCCGCATCACAAAGGGCGTCGCCGACGGCCAAGAGGTCCAATCCTCGCGCTCTGCAAGCGTCCGCGTCCAGGATCGCGTAGAGCCGACTTTCCAGCATGAAGCGAGCGTAGCGCAGGGCGGCTGGGGCCGGGAAAGTGCGAGCGAAGCACCGACATCTGGGCGGCTCGCGGCACGCGTGGTAGGTCCCGGCGCCATGCTTGCCCGTCTCTCCTTTCGCCCCGCGCTCTGCTTGGGCCTAGCGCTGAGCCTAGGGGCCTGTGGGGGGAACAAGGAGCCGAACGCGCCGCCGATTGGGCAGACCCGCCTCGAAGGAGCCCTCAGCCGCGACATCGAAGCGCCAAAGCCGACCCAGCCTGTCGAGGAGGAGCCGAGCCTGGAGGAGGCGCTCACCCGCGACGAGCTGAACGCGCTCGCGGAAGAGCAGGCACTGTCCCGACGAGCGGAGTGGGCCCGGGCGGCCCTGGCCGAGGTGGCGAGCCCGACGAACGACCTGGGCGTGGTGGTGGTCGTGGCCCAACGCGCCTCCGACCTCGAATGGCTCCTGGCCATCCAAAATCGCGGCGAGCACCCCGTGTCGACGGCGGCATTGCCCGAGCTGTTGACGTTCGAGGTGGTCCCCAAAGAGCGGGCCGCGGTGCCGCCTCCAGCGCCACCTGCCAATCGCTGGGCAAAAAAACCGGCTGCACCTCCACAGATCTGGTGCGGCGTCGTCCCCAAAGAGGTCGGCCACGAAAGCCGGGTTTCGCTGCTCCCGGGCGAGATGCTGGTATTCGCCTTCGATCCACGCAGCTACTGCGAGGACAGCGATGTGCTCACCTTGGGCGCCACGATCAAGCCCCGCTATGGCTTCCCGATCGAGACCAAGAAGGTTTGGCGCAAGGGCAAGATGGTGGAGGAGACGTTGCCACCCAAGGCGCCACTAGCCTTCGAGCCCGGCGCCCCGATCGAGGCGCCCCTGGCCGGCGCGCCGGCACCGGCGAGCACGACGGCCACCGCCGAGCCAACCACCGCCGGGCCGACAGCCGAGCCGACACCCGAGACTCCTGCGCCCGTCCTCTTGCTGAAGCACGTCGACGCAGCGGCCTTCGTCCTGGACGAGACCTACCCACTCGAACAGATCGCCCCGCTTGGACGAATCGAGACGGCCGGTTCCGCGGAAAGCGCAGCGACGACGTCGGACCCGCCTCCCGCCGGCCCGAATGCCGACGGCTCGCCAGAGCCGGCCCCTGCCCGCCCGCCACCACCACCGCCGCCGCTGACCTTGACGATTCGACCCCTCGGTTCGACGGGAAATCCGAGCTTCGGCACCGTCACGGTGAGCGCCAAGAACACCTCGGGTCGCGCCATGCGGCTGTTCCTGCGCCGGGAGCTCATCAGCTACCAGGTCACCGGCCCGAGCGGTCCGAAGACGTGCCGGATGACTCCCGGTACCCGCGCACCAACCGCCTCGGCCTACTCTTCGCTCGGCGTGGGAGCGGCGCTCAGCGTCACCACCCGCCTGGCCGAAGCCTGCCCGAAGGGCACGTTCGACTTGCCCGGCACCTACACCGTGTTCGCCCGCATCGACGCGCAGAACGACGGCCGTGAGCACGGCTTCATCGCCTTCACCGGCACCGCCATCACGCAGCAGCCGGCCGCCCTGACCGTGCGCGGCAGCGGCCCGCAGACCAAGCCCGTGATGCGAGTGGTGAGCGGTAAGTAGCTAGAGCCCGCTCGCTCGAGCCGGCTCGCTAGAGCCCGCTCGCTAGGGTTTGCCCGCGAGGCGGGTGTGGGCTTTGCCGTCGAAGCGCAGCATGGTCGGCGCCTCCTCGATCAAAGTCGACACCAGGACCGGTCTTTTCCACACGCGCACCATCGCTTCGAGCACCCGCTCGGCGTAGTCGAGCCTGAGATCCACGCCGCTATGGTCGTGAACGAGCAAGAGCTCGCCGCGATTGGCGTGGTTGGCGTCGAGCACTCGAATGACCGGATTTCCGGCGTTGGTCAGCTGAGCCAGGAGCTTCTGCTTGACCTTCGCGAACTCGCGCGTCGCCACCTCGAAGCCGCCGCGGCGCTCCGACCACTCGAAGGTGAAGAGGCCCTGCTCCATGGCAAACTCCGCCGTCAGGTACTCGTCGAGGAAGGTCACGTCGGTGTAGTGCGCGCGCACCTCGAAGATCTTCTGTTTGCCGAGGCCGAGCCGCATGTCCCAATGCCGGCGCTCGTCCAAGTCGTTACATTGATCCCACTTGGCGCCGAACTGCCCGCGATTCCAGCGTTCCTCGATGTGGCGGAAGAGCTCCACGCCGAGTTTGTACGGATTGAGCCGCTTGCCGTTCTTGGCCATCACGCCGGCGTTGTTGTCGGCGTACTCGATGATGTCCTCCCAAGTGGCGATGTGCTCGGTCATCAGCTTCGAATGGTGGTAGCTGGCCCAGCCCTCGTTCATGATCTTGGTCTGCATCTGGGGCAGGAAGTAGTAAGCCTCGTCGCGGACGACGGTCAGAACGGCTCGCTCCCAGCGCTCGAGTGGCGCATGCTCCAGCAGGAATAGCAGCACGTCTTGCACGGGTTCGGCGGGAATGCGGCCCTTCTTGGCATCGCGCTCGTCGCGCAGCTGCTGCCGCTTCGAGGTCACGTAGTCCTCCGGATTGATGAAGGCCTCCATGTACTCCTTGGCGGAGAGCAGGCCGACCTCTGGCTCTTCCTCTTCCTCGAGGTCGGGCTTGGACGGACGCGTGCGGCGGATGAAGGCCGCATGGGGGTCCACCAGGTTTTCCAGGCTGAGGCAGCAGTCGATGAAGGTCTCGATTTTCTCGACGCCGTAGCGGCCCTGCAGACGCCGGATCAAGGTGCCGTGATTGGCCATCTTGTCGATCCAGCGCCGATTCGGGTCGTAGCTGCCCGGCGACGGCTCATGGGGGACGAGGCGCCCGAGCGCGTCGAGATCGGTGCTGCGGAAGGTGAAATTGTTCTTGAAGAAGTCGACGTGCCCGTACACGTGGCACATGACGAGCTTCTGGTCGGTCAGGCTGTTGCCCTCTAGCAGGTAGGCGATCGACGGATTGGTGTTGATCACCATCTCGTAGATCTTCGACAGACCATACTCGTAGCTCTTGGCGAGCCGCTCGTATTCCATGCCGAAGCGCCAGTGCGGATAGCGCGTCGGAAAGCCACCGTAGGCGGCAATCTCGTTCAGCCGGTCGTAGGACAGGATCTCGAACACGGTCGGGAAGAAGTCGAGCCCAATCTTGCGGGCAACGTTCTCGACCTTCTCCTGCTCGCGCCTGAGGTAGGCGGGCAAGGTGGTAGCGTCGGAAACTGCGGGGAAGTTCACGTCAATGTCCCTTACCCAAGAAATCCTTGATGCTGCCGGCGATCGCGTCGCGGTCGGCAATCTGACTCAGGACCAGCTTCTTCTCGTCGGGCAAAGCCTGGCTCAAGTCCTTGATGAACTGGCCGGAGCCGTAGGGGCTGTGGACCTGTCCGTAGGCGAACATGTTGCACACCGGGAGCAGCTCCTCGGCCAGGAGCTTCATGCACAGCTGCGTGTCGTCGGTGGACCAATTGTCGCCGTCCGAGAAGTGGAAGGCATACACGTTCCAGTCCGTGCTCGGATAGTTGCGAGCGAGGACCTCGCTGCACAGTCGATAGGCGCTGGAGATCATGGTGCCGCCCGACTCGCGGGTACGGAAGAACGTCTCTTGGTCGACCTCGCGCGCCACGGCGTCGTGAATGATGTAGCGACTCTCGATTCCGTCGTATTGCCGGCGGAGCCAAGTGTCGATCCAGAAGCTCTCGATCCGGACGATCTCCTTTTGCTCGTCACCCATCGAACCGGAAACGTCCATCATGTAGACGATGACGGCGTTGGCGATGGGCTGCTCCGAGGTGCGCCATGATCGATAGCGCTTGTCATCCGGCTGCGGCACGATGATGGGCCGCTCGCGGTTGTAAGCGCCGCTCTGGATGCTGCGGCGCAATGCCTCACGATAAGTGCGCTTGAAGTGGCGAAGCGACTCGGGCCCCACGCGCCGGATGCCCGTATAGCGCTCACGGCTGCTCGGGATGTGCTTCTTGCCCTTGTCTTCGATGTCGGGCAGCTCGAGCTCCTGGCCGAGGATCTCCGCCAACTCGTCGAGCGTCACGTCGACTTCGAGCACGTGGCTGCCTTCGCCGCTACCAGCCGCACCCGCGCCGTCCCCTTCACTACCCGAATCCAGGGGATCGCCTGGCCGACCGTCCCCCTGGCCGACGCCGCCCTGCTCTTTGCTGCCGAACACGAACCGCGGCACGTCGATCTCGGGGATGGGAATGGAGACGACTTCCTTCCCCTTTTTCCCGATCATCTCACCATGGGAGATGTACTGACGCAGTCCCTTTCGGATCTTGCCGCGGACGATATCCCGGAATCGCGAATGGTCCCGATCGATCTTGAGCGTCACTAGAACTAGGTTACCCCGGCCCCGCCGGGGTGGCCAATTGCCCCCGATCCGAGCCTGGACTAACGATCCAGGAATGACGCAGGCCCTAGTCCTCACCGCCCTCGGCCCTGATCGGCCCGGCATCGTCACGGCGCTGTCCGCCCTGCTCGGCGCAGCCGGGGCCAACATCGAGGACACCCGCATGGCCAAGCTGGGGGGCGAGTTCGCCGTGCTGGTTTTGGTCACCGGCACCGAAGCCGTGCTGGCCGACGTGCTCGGTTTGAAGGCGCGCATCGAGTCCGAGCTCGGCGTCGAGTGCTCGCTCAAGCGAACCAGTAAGCCCGCGCCCAGCGGCGACGGCCTGCGCTACCGGCTCGAGGTGAGCGGCTTCGATCGACCAGGTATCGTGCAGAGTATCACGAGCGTGCTGTCCAAGCTGGACATCAATGTCTCGAACCTCGCCTCGCGGGTCGTTCACGCGCCACTTTCCGGGACACCCATGTTCTTGCTCGACGCCGAGCTCGAGGTGCCGAGGAAGGTCAGCCTGCCCAGCTTGCGCCGCGACGTAGCGAGCGCCTGCGAGCGGGAGAACCTCGACTTCTCACTAGAGCCCGGGCGGGCGTGACGGACCCGCACCCGACCAAGCAGAGTTCGGCCAAGCGCTACGTCTGCGCAACGCACGGTCACTGCTTCGACGGTTTGGCGAGCGCGGTCGTCCTGCGCCGCTTGGTCGAGGTCGACTACCGGGATCACGAGTTCGAGGTCCATGCCTGCGGCTACGGGCACAAACAGGAAAAACCGACTCTGGCGCTGCTATCCGGCGATGGCAACGCCATCGTCGACTTCCGCTACGAACCGGTCGACTCACTCACGCACTACTTCGATCATCATCGAACCGCCTTCGCCGATGCAGCAGCGCTCCAGCACTTCGAGCAGCGAGCCCAGCGTGACCCGAGCCGCTACGTGTTCGACCCGGCCCGCTCCAGCTGCACCAAGCTCTTGGCCGACGTGGCGGTCCGGTTGCACGGCGCCGATCTGACGGGGTTGGGTAGCCTCATCACCTGGGCCGACCGCATCGATTCGGCGAGTTTCGGCTCGGCGGAAGAGGCCACGGACAAAGACGAGCCGGTATTGCGCCTGGCCGCGGTGATCGAACAGTTCGGCGATACGCAGTTCTTGAGTCGAGCGGCCGAGGTTCTCTACGAGCAGGACCTCGAGACCCTGTGCCGCAAGCGCTTCATCACCGACGCCTACAAGATCATCGGACCGCGCCAAGACGCGTTCATGGCCCGGGTTCGCGAACGGGGCACCCAGATCGGTCGCGTAGCGTTTGCCGACCTAGCGGACCAAACCGTCAGCGCCGTCACCAAGTTCGTTCAATACAAGCTCTGGCCGACTGCAACCTACTCGGTGATGGTCACATCGATGGCGTCGGGCGTCCGCATCGCCATCGGTCACAATCCCTGGTCCCAGCGCGACCTGGACGTGGACATCAGTCGCATCTGTGCCCGCTACGGCGGTGGCGGTCACCCAATGGTAGGTGGGATTGGCTTCTCCAAGGACGATCTGGAGCGAGCACGCCTCGTCGCCCAGGCCATCGTGGAAGAACTGCAAGCCCCGGCGCCGAAGGATAGCGAGTCTTGAGGCCGGAGCTGCTCGAACCCTTCAAGCGTACGGCCGAGCGCCCACTGGTCTACGGACACCGCGGAGCTCGGGCACGCGCGCCGGAAAACACGATCCTCGCCTTCGACTTGGCCATCGCGGAAGGCGCCGACGGTATCGAGCTCGATGTGCGGATGACTGCCGACGGCGAGCTGGTCGTGCTCCACGATCGGCATTTGCTGCTCGAGAGCGGAAAGGCCGCGGAGGTGGAGCGGCTGACCTTGAGCCAGCTCGATCTCGCGGGCAAGCGCGCGGGCCACGCCATCCCGACTTTGGACGAGGTGCTGGCCTGGCGCAGGCAGCGTGGCTGCTTGGCCAACGTCGAGCTGAAGGGCGACGTGCCGCAGCGGTCCTGGCTCGCTCGTCGCAGTGCCGAGAGCATCCTCCACCATGGCACCGCGGGGATCTTGATCTCGAGCTTTCACCCAATGCTCGTCTTGCAGATGGCGCGTCGGCTGCCCACCGTTCCGAGCGCCCTCCTTCTGGAGCCGGGCAGCTTGAACCAGCTCGAGCACGCGATCGGTGGCTATCGACTGCTGGGCGCCTGTGGTGTGCATCCCCAGCACGCCCTGCTGAGCCCTACTTACCTTCGCCCGCTGCGAGAATCTGGCGCCCTGGTGAACACGTGGACGGTCAACGACGAGGCCGACGCCAGGCGCCTGGCGAGTCTCGGTGTGGATGGCATCGTGACGGACCGCCCGCTCGAAATCCTCGGCGCGCTCGCGGGGCAAGGCTAGTCAGCGGACGCCGCAGGTCGATTCGGACACGGTGACACCAGACGGCACCGGCTGCACGAACGTCCCTTCGCCGAGGGGCGGGTTCAGCCACAGCTCCTCGTTCTGGAAGGTGAGCTCGTAGCCCGTCTCGGGCACGTACACGCGCATGCGATCGGCCAGCTCGACCGAGCACTCTGGACCACTCGCAGCGGGAGCGGGCACGCCGAGTGCCTTGTCCTCCGCGCTCTGCACCAAGGGCGCCATCTTGCGCTCGCGGTGGCCACTGAGCGTGACCTCGTAGAGGACGTCACCGGCCTGCTGAACCTTGACGCCGAGCAGGCGCAGTCGCTGCCTCTCGGCGGGCAAATCCCAATCCGCAGGGACCACGCCAAGGTCGATCTGCTGCGTGGCCTCGTGCTTGCCGACGACCGTCAAGCGGTAGTGCCCGGCCCCGAAGAGCGAGCTCTTGAAGTCGAGCGTCGCGCCCGCGTCCTCGTGAACGAGCACGGGCGGACGACCACGCAAGAGCTCGACCAACGCTTCCGGCGGCACTGGCACGCGGGTGAAGCGCTGGACGTTGCAGGCCGAAGCGGGACCGGTGAGAAAGGCGCGCTGCTCGAGATCGAACAGGGAAAAGCGCTGGCCGTCGCTGGTCAGCGTGGAAATCGTCACGCCAAACGAGCTGAAGACGTCGAAACGCAGCTGGGCCGGTGCGTGGGCCAGGTAGAGGAGCCGTCCCGAAAGACGCCTCCCCTCCCCACTGAACGACAGCCGGGCTTCGCCTTGCACCGCGCGATCGCAGCTGGTCGTTTCCTGCAAACGGTCGAGCGCGGCCCCTGCCGTCGGGAAGCGATGGACCGGGGCGCGATGACAGCCGAGAGCGGCGAAGCACGCGAGAGGCACGAGCCACGCGCCGCGCCCCGTCATCGTCCGCTGAGGCCCTCGAGCATCTCGGTGTCGACCACCGGCACCTCGAATCGGTGCGTCCGCACCAAGACGCCGTGCATGGCACAGAGCTCGGCCAGCTCGAGTCGACCCGATAGCATCATCGGGCTGCCTCCGGCCGATACGGCTTCCTCGCGCGCGCCGCTCAGCACCTGGCCCGCGGTGATGAGCCAACCTTGCGACGCTGGTCCGTAGTGGTGCAGAGCACCGCGCAGCTCGGTCACGCGCTCGCGGCCGATGTCCTTGGCGTCGCGACGTACGCAAATGCCGACGACAATGCCCGCTTTCACATCGTCCCCGGGCAGGTACGGCTGGGTGATGTGCGGGATACGGCCCGAGAGATGGAGCTCCGAGCCGTGTGCGCCGGGCCGCTTGACCGGCGTGATGCGGCTGACGCCCATGCGCTCGAGGAGCTGAGTGACGACGTCGCCGAATGCACGTTGGGACAGGCGCCCCAGTTGGTCGGCCAGGGTGCGCACCGTGGCTTCCCGCAGGGGTACCAGGCTGCGCTCGACCTCGCGCAGCCGATCGGAGCCGCCCCGATCGGAACTGCCGCGTTCGCTGCGTTCGCTGCGTTCGCCACGGTCACTGCGCTCGCCACGGTCACTGCGCTCGCCACGGTCACCGCGTTCGGCACGATCACTGCGTTCGCCACGCCGATCGGACCCGGCTCCCCAGGCCGCCAGCGCCACCTTGCCGGAAGCGACGCGAAAGCGCGGTGCTTTGCCCTCCCGTTCGGCCGCCTGAATTTCGGCTTGGGCGATGGCAACGACGACCCCCGCATTCACGGAGCCGCGATCGACGCCCGGTTGGCGGCGCAGGGCGTCGGCCAAGGCCTGCGAGGACACCGGCCCGCGACCGGGATCGTAGGTGCCCACCACCTTGAACAGCACTTCGGTCAGATCGACATCCGATCCGCCGGATCCATCGTCGTCGGCGTCCGGGCCAGAGTCGAGCAAGAGCTCGTCGGCCGGCGCGTCGGATACGGTGTACGCAGGCAGATCTTCGTCACCGCCCTCGCCCGTCGCATCACCTTCGCCGCGGCGACCGCGCTTGCGCCGGCGTCGTCGACGCGGGTCGCGTGACTCGCCTGCTGCCGTCGCCTGAGTTTCCTCGCTGGTCGCGCCGAAGATCGGCTGATCGTCGTCGTCCTCGGCGTCGAACAGCCCAGTTCCCAGGGCCGACAGCTCCGCACGATGCACTTCCTCGTCGTCGGGAGGAGGCGCCACGCTCTGTGCTCGGCCCGCTTCCTCCGGCGCAACGACGTCGCCATCGGCGTCATCGTCACTGCCCATGCCTTGGACGCTCGCCAGGAGGCTGGAATCGATTTCGATGTTTTGGATTTTTTCGAGCGCAGGCGTGCGATCCGAAAGGCCGCGCTCGATGGTCTTCTCGTCCCACTCGGCCAGGGCGAACACGCCCGGCTTGATTCTCACGAGCGGGTTGTCCCGCTCGGTCTTCTTCACCTGCGCCGACAGGCGGGCCCCCATGGTCACCTCGGGATTCTTCCCGACGTGGCTCAGCAGATTGCGTTCGATTGCAACGTCCGTGATTTCTTTGAAGTGGAGGGGCTTGCCAACGAGGCGCAGCACGAGAGTGGCTGCCTCTGTAAACGTCATGAACTGTCTTCTTTCTGATAAGCCTTCTGGTCGTCCGGTCTAGCCGTTCGCTGCTGCGGGCGCTTCGTGGCGCCCCTAGCCTCAGGTAGAGCTCGGACTCTGGCTCTCGAACCATCGGGCTCCTGGGAGGCAGCATGCCTCCACCACCGAAAACCCGGGGTTCAGCTGGCCCTGTATCATGGGTCGCCCCGGGAGCCTACCTTCGGTAGATTATTGGGCGTGTCCGAGCGGGCCCTATTCGACGAGCTCGTTTTGCTCCTGACCGAGCGCGGCATCGAGGTGCGTGTGGAGGAATTCACCACACCCTCCCAGCGGGGCGGGGGCTACTGCAAAATCGAAGGAAAGCGCACGGTCATCCTGGATAGTCGAGCGTCGCCCCCCCAAATGACACAGGCGCTGCTCGAGGCGCTCGAGGAGATGGGTCTCGACGGCGTCGGCCTGACGGGTCGAGACCTCAGCCCGGACCTCTTGCAGCGCCTGACGCGGCGAGGCCGCATGCCGTGGCCCCGACTGACGGACGCACCGGCCGTGCGTCGGGCCGGAGCCCGCGGGCCGAATCGACGAGGTGTGCGCCGGCGATGAATCTCGCCACCTCGACCAGCATCGGCTTGGGCGGTCCCGCGCGTCATTTCTGGCAAGCCCAGAGCGAGACGGCTGCGCTCGAGGCCGTGCGCCGCGCCAAGGACCTCGGGCTCGAGCTGTTCGTGCTCGGCGGCGGGAGCAATTTGGTGGTGGCTGATCGCGGCATCGACGCCGCAGTGCTCGGACTCACCCTCAGCGCCATCGAGGTCGAAGAGACAGCGGATCGGGCCCTTTGCCTGGTGGGCGCTGGCAGATCTTGGGACGACTTCGTGGCCTTCGCCGTGGCGCGCGAGTGGGCGGGCGTCGAATGTCTCTCCGGCATCCCGGGCCAAGTGGGCGCCGTGCCCATCCAAAACGTCGGCGCCTACGGACAGGAGGTGGCCGATACCGTCACCAGGCTGCGGGTCTTGGATCGGCAAAGCGAAACGATCTCCTGGCTGCCCGCCAGCGAGTGCGAGTTCGGCTACCGCGCGAGCCGTTTCAAGCAACGCGAGCCGGAGCGGTGGCTGGTCTTGGCCGTAGAGTTTCAGCTCTCCAAGCGGGGCCGTGTCCCCACCTCCTACCCAGAGCTCGAGCGCGCCCTCGCTGCTCACGGCCCGGACACGCCCAGCGTGGCCCGGGTTCGCGAAACGGTCCTGAGCTTGCGCAAGAGCAAATCCATGCTGCTCGATCCACGGGACGAGAACGGTCGCAGCTGCGGGAGCTTCTTCACCAACCCGGTGGTCGAGTCCGTGGACGTGGAGCGGATCGCGGCCCGCGCCGGGGACAAACCGCCCGCTTTTCCTCAGCCCGACGGACGCGTCAAAGTGGCCGCCGCGTGGCTGATCGAGCGCGCCGGTCTCGGTCGGGGCACCCGTTCCGGGCACGTCGGCCTATCGACTCGGCACACTCTCGCCTTGGTCGCTCACGACGGCGCCACGGCCACTGAGCTCGTCCGCTTCGCCTGGCAGGTGCGCCGGCAGGTCGAGGAAGAGTTCGGGGTGCGCCTTTTACCCGAGCCGGTGTTCTGGGGGTTCGACGAGCTCGAGGATGGGTTGCCGCTCGCCCCGTGACTCTGGGCTCAGGCTGCGCCTTCGAGGCTTGGCCTGTTCGTTCTTGTCAGGCTGCGCCTTCGAGGAAGTGCCCCTGATCGAACTGGGTGGGGGAGAGCTCGCGGATGCCCTGCTTGGACATTTCGATGACGCGGGTGGCGACGCGACTGACCATTTCGCGGTCGTGGGTCACGAAGATGACCGTGCCGTCGAAGCTCTGCAGGCCCTGGGTCAGCGCACGAATGGCCTCGAGATCCAAGTGGTTGGTCGGCTCGTCGAGCAAGAGCACGTTGGACTGGGTGATCATCAGCTTGGCTAGGAGCAAGCGCACGGTCTCGCCACCGGAGAGCACCTTGGTGGGCTTGAGCGGCTCGTCCTTGGTGAACAGGAGGCGCCCGAACAAGGCCCGCAGGTTCTCCTCGTCGGCGTGGGAGTTGAACTGCCACAGCCACTTGTGCGCCGACATGTCGCTCTTCTCGATCGCCTCGGAGTGGTCCTGCGGCATGTAGCCGACGTGGGTCTCGTAGCCCCACTCGACCTTGCCGCTGTCGGGCTTCACGTCACCGTGCATCATCTTGATGAGCGTCGTCTTGCCGACGCCGTTCGGCCCGACGATGGCTACCTTTTCGCCGCGCATCACGCTCAGGTTGAAGCGCTCGCAGATGGTGTGGTCGTCGAAGCGCTTGCTGATCATCTCCACACCCAGCACTTGCTTGCCGGCCTGCCTCTTCTGCTCGAAGCGAATGAACGGCCGCGCGATGTTGGAGCGCTTGAGCAAGGACATTTCCCGCTTCTCACGCTCCAGCTGCTTCTCGCGGGATTTCACTTGGCTCGCGCGGGAGCCGGCGCGGAAGCGCTGCACGAATTCCTGCAGGTCGGAGACGCGCTTCTGTCGCGCGGCGTTGTGAGACTCGAGGCTGGTGCGAGCCTCGGCCTTGGTCTCGACCATGTCGTCGTAGTTGCCGGGGTAGAGGATGATCGTCTCGTAGTCGATGTCCGCGATCTTGGTGCACACCGTGTTCAAGAAGTGCCGATCGTGGCTGATGACCACCAAGGTGCCGGTGTAGCCGAGCAAGAACTCCTCGAGCCAGCGGATGCTGCCGATGTCCAGAGCGTTGGTCGGTTCGTCCAAAAGGAGCGCGTCGGGCTTGCCGAACAGCGCCTGGGCCAAGAGCACGCGCACCTTGTCGCCGCCGGTGAGCACGCTCAGGGTTTCGGTGTGCAGAGCCTCCTCGATGCCTAGACCGAGGAGCAGCGAGGTGGCCTCGGACTCCGCCGTGTATCCGTCCTCCTCGGCAATCACCATCTCGAGCTCGCCGAGGCGCACGCCGTCGTCGTCACTCAGCTGGTCGCCCTTCGCGAGCAGAACTTCCTTCTCGGACATGGCCTGCCAGAGCGGCCCGTTGCCCATCATGACCACATCCACGATGCGGACCGAGTCGAAGCCGTAGTGATCCTGGCGCAGGATGCCGGTCTTCTTGGGGCGGGACACGTGCCCGGTCATCGGCTCGAGCTCCCCGGAGACGATCTTCATGAACGTCGACTTGCCGGCGCCGTTGGGCCCCGTCAGGCCGTGCCGCTCGCCGGGATGGAAGACCACGTTCACCTCCTGGAAGAGGATCTGCGGGCCGAAGTTCATCGAGACGTCGTTAATGGAAATCATGGTCCCTGACGCTCGGCGGGGCCAGAGCGGCCGCGAAAGGTAGAGCGCTCCCCGGCCTAGCGCCAGGAAACAATGCGGCCGGGCTCCGGAGGGCAGAGCACGACGCAGAAACGCCCACCCGACGGACGGATGGGCGCACGCCCGCGGGTCAGCGCAGCGGTGAGTTCAGGCGACGGCGGAATCAGGGGCGAGCAGGACCCGAGCTCAGCTCTCGTCCTTGTCGTCGTCGTCGTGCTCTTCGCCGCCGCACAGGCGAACGGATTCGTCCTTGTCGTCGTCGTCGTGCTCTTCGCCGCCACAGAGGCGAACGGACTCGTCCTTCTTGTCTTCGTGCTCGTCACCTCCACAGGCGGCGGCAGCGCCAACGTAGGAGAGGCCGGTCACGAGGGTCAGCGCGAATGCGTAGGTGGTCTTGCGAGTCATGGCGCCGTCCATCTTGGGCCCGGGAAGCGACCGGTCAAGGCCCGGTGGCACCTTTCTAACCGTGCGCGTGGCCGTGATGCCCGGAGCCGTGCGCCGCGTCCGGGCGGCCGGAGTCGTGCGATCCACCCTCGATGGACTGCAGGAACCCGCGAAATCCACTCGTGTAGACCGCGCGTAAGAGGACGAGTGCTGAAAGGACGGCCAAAACCAGCCAGGCCACACCGGCTTCGTGATCGACGGATCGCCCGATGGGAGCCTGGCCTTCCAGGAGCTGCTCGGCGAGCCAGCCGCTGGCGAGGGTCACGAGGCCAGCGGCGGACCAGCCGAGCACCCCAGCCCTCCAGGTGACGCCTTCGCTCCGGCTCCGGACCACCATGCTCACCCAAGGACCAAGTAACAAGCCCGTGACGACCGAGCCGGGGCTCAGGCCTTTTTCGAGCAGCACGAGGCCGAGCGCAATCGCCGAGGCGGGGCACAGATAGCTCGGTACGGCGAGCAGGAGCACGAGTGCGAGCTGCGCAAGGCCGTGCCCCTGGGCCAGTTCCTCAGGCAAGCTCACATCGACCAGTGCTGCTAGGAGCAGACCCAGCACGGTCCAGCCGCCGATCTCCAGCACCCGCTCGTCGAAAGCTCGAACGAAATCGGGCGCAGGCGAAACGCTCGCGCCCAAGCCCGGGGCCGGTGCTCGGCCGGAGCTCGCCCGGTCGCGGAGCAGAATCGTGACCAGCAAAACCGAGACGGCCGTCATGCACAGCGCGCCCAGGCCCAGCACGAGCGCCGTTGCCCAACCGAGCAGGAGCACGGCAAGGACGACTGCCTCGATCCCCACGTGGTGAGGCAGCACCGTCGTGACCCATGACCTGGCCCGTGCCCCCGCGAGGGCCGCGCGCCCGAATCCATTCGAGCGCAGCCAAGCCGCGAGCGCGAGGCCCGCCACCAGGAGAGGGCCCGTTTCGATCGCAAGCGTCAGCAGCGACTGCGCGAGCAAGTGCGGGACCTCGACCGCACCGTGGTCACCGTGGACCATGCCACCGAGGGCGCTGACCATCAGGCCCAAAACGGCCATGGCGAGGTCCAAGAGCCGCGCGGGCGCCGTGCGCGGCAAATCCTCGCCGAGATCGTGAGTCACCACGTGGAGCAGCATCCCGGCCGCCATGGCCGAAAGCCAACCGTGGGCGAGGGACAAGGGCCGGAGCACCACCGAGTGCGTGAGAAACACGCCGAGCAGCCCGGCCAGCGCCAGGCCCAGAGCACGCAGGAGCGCCGAGCCGCGGCCGCGCACGGAATCGAAGGTGAGCACGACGATGGCAACGACGGGAACGATGTGCGCAGCAAGCGCCGCTGCGAAGCTCTGACTCCCGACGCTCGGGTGGAGGTCGCCAGCATAGACGCCCAAGGCGATGCCATCGCCGACCTTGTGGACGAGTAGGCCGGCATACCCAGCCTCGAGCGCCACGTGACGGGGATCCGCCGTGCGCTGACCCACCCGCCAGAGCAGACTACCGAGACGGCCGAGCAGGGCCGGAAGCGCGAGTCCCGCCAAGAGCGCCGGGACCGCCCACGCGCCAATGCCTTCGATGCTCTCGGGCACCATGTGCAGCGCGACGACCGAGATCGCCGCGGCCAAACCGAACGTCCGCAAGGGCCCGATCCAGGCCGCCTTCTGGCGGGGAAGAAAAGCCAGCAAGGTGCCCGACAGGACGCTGACCACGATGGTGAGGACGGCTAGCCCCATGGAGGAGGGGCTTTTTGACCCCTCTGGGCAGCCGAGTAAAGGCCGGACCCGCGTGATTCGCCGGGAGCGCTGTTTCCGGCAGGGCGAAGACCAGCGCCGGGCAACCCGTTAGGGCGAGCTGCGCGTCAATCCGGCAGACGCACACGCACGAGCCGACAGCCCGCCGGCGTGCTGACGAGGGTGTCGAGCCAGGCCGCGCTCTCGAATTCATAACGGATCTGAGCGCCGTACAGCCGCCGCTCGACTAGCTTCAGGTAGAGCTCGGGAAGCCGGCGCACGTTTTCGGGCCGGGAGCGCGGCGACGCCTTCATCGTCACTTCTTGCACCTTGCCGTACGTCGCGATGTCGGCGAAGAGCGTGCGCAGCTGCGCATCGTCCAAGATCGCTTCTTTGATCTCGGACATGCGCACGCCCGACTCGGGTGCCGTACCCGCGTCTGCCGAAGGTCGACGACTTTCCCCAGCTGCATGGGCCGGAGCCGCGTGGGCCGGAGCTGCGTGGGCCGGAGCTGCGTGGGCCGGAGC
>Ga0164309_10000044_pt1 | contig 68533 bp, 55 predicted proteins | sample Whisoiple_247_MG_FD_109984 | JGI IMG/M metagenome (GOLD analysis project Ga0164309, IMG submission 109984) | Soil microbial communities amended with fresh organic matter from upstate New York, USA - Whitman soil sample_247_MG | ecosystem: Environmental > Terrestrial > Soil > Unclassified >... | reverse complement strand
GCTCTTTGCCGCCCGGACAGAGTGAGGTGACCACCGTGTGGTCGCCGAGACCGGCCGCAAATGCATCGAGCGGCATTGAAAGGTGTCCTGAGTAGACCCCTAGACTGGAAAGAGTGCCACCAGGTCGAATCGAGCGAAGTGCGTTCTCGAAGGTGGGTTGGGTACCTAGCGCCTCGATCGCGACGTCGACGCCGCCGCCGGTGAGCTTTTTGAGCTCGGCCACGACGTCCTGCTGTTCGTAATTCAAGACCACGTCCGCGCCCATGCGCTTGGCCATCTCTAGCCTGGCCGGCACCCGGTCGATCCCGATCACCAACGAGGCTCCGCTCATCTTCGCGCCCGCCGTGGCGCACAAGCCGATTGGACCTTGCGCAAAAACCGCGACCGCGTCGCCCAGACGCACGCCGGCACGCTCTGAAGCTGATAGGCCAGTCGACATGATGTCCGTGCACAACACGACCTCTTCGTCGCGCAGCGTGTCAGGGATTTTGGCGAGGTTCGCCTGAGCGTTCGGGACGAGCACAAACTCTGCCTGACAGCCGTTGATCGTATTGCCGAAGCGCCAACCTCCGATCGCCTCGTAACCGTCCCCCATGTGACCGCACTGCGACGGAGCACCAGATAGACAGGCTCGGCACTGCCCGCACGGCGTGATAGCACCCACGATCACGCGATCACCGCGCGCGTAGCCAACCACGCCGGGGCCGACTTCTTCCACGACGCCGACGGGTTCGTGCCCCACAATCAATCCGGCACGCACCGGATACTCGCCGCGTAGAATGTGCACGTCAGTACCGCAGATTGTCGTCAGCGTGACGCGGATCAGGGCCTCGCCCACACCGGGTTTCGGCTTCGGGACCTCGCGCAACTTGATCGAACCTTGCTTCTCGAATACGGCAGCTCGCATCATTGACATTTTCGGCTCCTTTCGAGACGTCCTTAGCAACCCGTGTGCCGCAACGAATCTGGTGAGAGCTGCGGGGTTCGAAGTCTCGCCTCAATTGCGAGCGCAAACCGCTCGCGCAGCTTCTGCGCTAACGCGCAGCTCTTTCGCCAGGGCGCGTCCGAGGCCGCGCTCAGACGCTGGTTAGTCAATCGAGGCGCGGGAACGCTCATTGCAAGACGGTGACCATGGCCGACCGTCAAGCAGCGCCCTCTACCTCCACACGAAAAACCGAACTCAACGCACGCCTACTGAGCGATCACCGCGCGCTCGAGGAACTCCTGACGCAATTGACAAGCGCAATCGAAGGAGCCAACTCGCCGGCGTTGTGTGAACAATGGGCTCAATTCGAGCAAGAGCTTCGAGATCACCTCGATGCGGAGGAGCGCTTCCTGTTTCCGATCGTGGGGCCCGCGCATCGCGACGACGTCGAAGTGCTCCGCGCCGAACACCAGCATATCCGTCGTGCACTGAGCCAGCTCGGGATGGCCGTTGAGCTTCACACCCTGCGCAAGGCGTCCGTGGACGAGCTCATCACTTACCTGCAGCAGCACGCTCTCCGAGAGGATCATTCTCTCTATCAATGGCTCGACGAGAGCTCAGCAGCCGAACGTGCCTTGCGCGCGATGTTCGATCGTCGTCCAGGCCAAACGAGGACGACGTCAACTGGGTCGCTCACCGCCGATCCGAAACGCACGCACGCCGCATTCGATCCACCGCCTAGCCCTCGACGGTGATTCAGCCACCTCCCCTTAGACTCTTACTCTCCCGCGGGAACGAATGCCGTATCCCAATATGGCCGACCTTGCTTGTTGAGCGCGATGGCGAGGGCAGCTTGTGCTGTCCAGGCTGGCCAATGGCGGCTCGGGGCAACGCGAGGTTCGAGGTATCGCAGAGCGACTGATCGGCGTCCAGGTCGCGCTACGGCGCAAGCTCGAGCCCCAAGCTCACCGAGAGCTCGTTGCGTCTCGCGCTCAACTCTCCCAGCGAGCTTGCTCGCTCCGTCCAGCTAATCGAAAAGAGCAAGCGTTCGAGATGGGGAGCACCGAGCGACAGCCATGCCAGAGAACGACGACGGACCTCATTGATGGATGCGTTCGCCACCTTACCGGTGTGATCCAATGCACGCCACCCGATCATGCGCTCGCCCCGAAACTCGAGGCCTGCCTCCGCTACACCGAAGTCAACACGTGCACGCGGACTAAGAGTGACCCCGACCACGTGATTGTAACCCTTTCGGCAACTGAGGTGAGCTCCGGCGTGTAGCCTCTAGGCGCCTCGGACAACACCAACGAGTCCGCACCCCCGAACGCACCTCCCGCGTCGAGCGAAAGTTCCCAGCCCAGGTCTTTGGCGCGGCCGTAGTACCTGGTTGTAAAAGCGGGCAGATCGAGCAAGAAGATGCGATCCGGCTCCGCACGAGGATCGTAACGATGACGCGTGTATTCGGCGCCCACCATGAACCCGAACAACGTTTCGCGTTGGCGCACTTCACCATGTTCGAACGTGTTCTTCCGAGAGTGCAACCCGGCGATCACGGTTTGTGTGAGGAATGTCAGGTCCGATACGTTGATCGAGTCCACGTTGGAAAAGCTGGTGTTGAAGCGTAATCGCGACACATTTCCGTCGGTGAAAGTCGACGACCCGGTGCCGACGCGGGCAAAGCCTGGCAGGTGGATGACCTCCGTTTGTATGCCCGCGTGCAGCACCGGATAAGGGGAATGACCCTCGCTCCAAGTTTCGCCGCCCTGAACGTAGAGGCGGAAGCGGTGTGCTGAGGGAGACTCGCCGTCGCACACGGTCAACCGCTCTGCACCGTCAGTCGCATCGTGAAGGACCGTGAATGGGGCGAGCACCGTGCCCAAAGCCCGGTTCGATCCGGACGGACATTGCCGCAAGAAATAGGCACCAAGTTGGGTCAAGGTTTCCCCCCACGCCATGCCAGCCATCGGCGTCACAACCACGTCGTTCACGCTGACCTTCTCTTGGAACTCGCCGAAGAATTCCCAAATAGCAGACGCACCGAAGGCGACAGCTAGCGACTCGAAGGGGGTTAGCCGATTGGAGCGAGCTGCCAAATAATAGAAGGTGCCCGCGACCGGATGAAACAAGAAATTAGTATCGAAACCATTAGCATCGAACGCGTACGCCTCTCCGTTGAGGCGCGCGCGGAGGGATGGCCAATCGTAGTTCAGTTGCCAGTCCTGCGAGTTCTCTTCGCGATTGTACCAGTATTGACCCAGCCCAACGCCCAGGATAGCGAGCTCCTCGAGCGTGACGCGCACGTAATGCTGCGACTGCGGTTCGCGGTATCTCAGCAATTTGGGTTCCAACTCAGTAGAGTCGTCCGCGCGGCACGGGCGAGCGACTGCGCACAGACCGCCAAAAACGAGCGCGCCTAGGAACAAGCTTCGCTGCGCAGACAGTGCGCAGCGAAGAGAGCGGAGCCAGCCAGACAACTCACAGCTCCCCGGAGACCGTCGCCAACCAACCGTCACGCGTTCGGACCAGACTGGGCAGCAAGGCGAGCGAGCGCCCTTGCTTCGGTGAGTCTCCCGGCATCTCGGACGTCGCCCACCAGGTGAAGGCGAGGCCTGCCACCGTCCCCAGACTCGCGGCCCCAAGGCTGGCACGCGACTCGCCGCCGCCAGCAGCGAGCGTGTACACGCCCGCACCGATTAGACCGCCGCCGATCCCACCGAGATCGACGAAGCGCACTCTTGCGACGCTTGGGGCGATGCTTGGCGCAAAGATCAAGCCGCCGGCAAGCCCGACGTTGTAACCGACCATACCGAGCGTGAAAGCCTGCTCGGTACGCCGAGCGTCATCGGCGACGAGCGCGGCGGTGGCAAAGCTCGTCACGAGTCCGCCCCACAAACTCGTCGACAGGGTGAAGGAAACTCGACCAGGCGTGGGTTGACGTAGGGCTCCAACAACTCCGCCGCCGATGGCACCAAGAGTCGCTCCCCCCCAAAGCGCTGACGCTACGCGCTTGCCATCCCACGCCGAACCGTCGTCGCGTCTCACCGCACCGGCGTGCTGAATGCCGACTAGCCAGATCCCTTCCCCGAAGCCCAAGTAGGCACCGCTAGCGATCGATTGCGGCACGCCCCGTCGAAAAGGACGATAGCTATCCGCCAACGAAACGCCGCCAACGGCGGCGGTCGTCAGCACAGCGAAAGGGAGTATCGCCCCGCCTAGATTCTTGGGCTGCGTCATCAGCGCTACCCAAGCGCTGGTGCCGAGTCCATAGACGAACGCCGTCGAATACAGAAACGTCAATTCGCCGCTGCTGCGTAGATAAGCGGCATCGGCCTGTGCACTCAGCTTTGCGCGGCAGATTTCGGCGAGTTCATTGGCCCGGTGCGCGTCTTCTTCAGTGGGTGCCGCTTGGCTGAGCTGCTCGAATTCGAGAGCAGCTTCGGCTTCATGACCCGAGACGAGCAGGCGACGAGCCGTCTCGTAGCGCTGATCCCAGTCCGCACGACTCGCCTGCGCACTGGCATTGCGGGAAAAGCAAGCCGTCGCGAGCAATACCGCCGCCGCCGTGAGCGTCGTCCATTTCAAGTTCCACAGAGCCATCGTTGCCTCTCAAAAACTCGCGCGGGCTTCCAAACCGGCGCTGATTTCGTGTGCTCGGGCACGGGCAAACCCGAGCTTGCCGGTGCGCCACAAGTCGTCGGAGTAGAGTCGCAGTGCCCAGCCGGGGAGAATGCGATAGCCGACGCTCCAGCGCAGTTGGCGCCAGTTGTCGCTTATCGGTAACTGGGCATGCTCATCGACGCATACGAAGCTTCGCCCCAGCAGACTCAACTGCGAATCGAGACGCAGCACTCGCACCCCAAGCGAGCTCTCCAGCTGCCCCCCAGCACCAAAGTAGTAGTCGAAGTGACGGAGTACCGGCTGCAAAGCATCACGGTCGGGCCCGTACGCTTCGCTCGCGAGGGGATGAACTCCCCCGTAGATTCCGGTGACTGCCAGACGCGAACCAAACGACACGTCACCGAGCTCGATGTTGGCTTCGAACAAGGCCCCAACTGGTTCTACGAAAGCGGTACGATCGAGCCCAGTGGCAGGAACCGCAGCAAAATCGTGAACTAGGTAGCGATAGCCCATGCGGAAGCCCAGCACCCAGCTGCTGCCGTGCAGATCGTCCGCGGTCCCGCGTACGTCGCGCTGGTAGTAGCCAAAGGGTACGAAATGGGCCCCGAACGCGAAGTCGCGCAGTCCCTGCGCCCCGAACGCAACGCCCAGGGACATGCCTGACAAGTTGGCATCATCGAACCATCGAGCGTGCTGCCCAGTACCGTCGTAGTCGGGCAAGCGAGCTAGGCGTTCCGAGACTTCTAGACGGTAGTCCGTGTGCGTGCTCACCGACGTCACGGGCGTTCCAAACTCGCTGCGCGTCAGGGCCGCCGAGGCTGCGATCGAAAAAAGATGCCAGTCGGTGCGACGAGTCGACGAGCGACTTAGTTTCGCTCCGTCCAGAACGTCGTTGATTGACTTGAGTGGTCCAAACACCGTCCCGAGGGCGCGATTGAGTGCGGTCGGGCTCTGCCGATCGAAGAAAGCCGAAAACTGCGTCAGCGGCTCACCCAGGCCGATGCCCGTGAATGGCGTCACGATCAGATCGTTGACGCTTACAATCTCGCCGATTTCGCCGAAATACTCCCACAGGACAGCGCCTGCGATCGCAAAACCGAATGACTCGCCGATGCCCAAGTGATTGCTGCGCGCAGATCCGTAGTAGATGTTGCCGCCGACGCCGTGCCCCCGAAAGTTGGTACTAAAAGCGTTGTCGTCATGCGCAAATGCAGTTCCAGACAGCTTCTTCTGGAACATTTGCCAGCCGTAGCCGATGCCTTGACCCTGACGAACCTCAATCGTGTACCAGGCGACGCCCACGGTCGTGAGCGCCCCCAGCTCGAGCACCGCGCGCAGGTAGTTCTTCTTGGTTGGTGTCGTGTACTCGAACGTGTCTGGGACGTCTTCGGACGACTGGGCTAGCGCTCGTTCGCACCACGCGAGTGTCGTCAGCACCGAAACGATCAAGAACGAGCAACGAGACCGGTGAAGCACTCGAATGCCCAGTGCAAGACGTGCGCCGGACAACTCAGCATGCCTCTTGCGACTGTCACGTCAGACACGGATTTCTCCGAATTCGGCGTCTGCGAGGCTGCTTGTTGTATCGCTCGCTAATGCGAGCGGCGAGCACCGAGCGCCGCGCATTCCTCACGTGCGGTGCAGCAACGCGACGTAGCGCAAATTGTGCGCCCGAACGCGCAAGAAGCGCGCATCGCGCCTGCGCGCAGAATTCGTCGAGACAGGCTACGGGATGTTCGAATTCGCGACCAAACACCGGTTCGAGCCGACGCTGGTAATCTCCGACGTACTCGACCACTGCCTGACTCCACTGGCGAACCTGCGGACTAATTCGTGTGACCCTCGAGCGCTCGCTTTGGAACGAAGTTTGCTCGATCACGGGCACTCCTCTCGACGAGGAGGAAGGAGGATTCGAAATGTCGAACATCGCAATCCATCGGGATAACGGAAATCAACCGGTAGCGCCGGCTCGCTACACAGCTCGAGATTGGGACCCGTTCCGCGCCATGCGCGATCTGCTTCGCTGGGAGCCGTTCGCGGAACTTGCGCCAACACTCGACAACGCGGTGTTTTCGCCCGCCTTCGAGGTCAAAGAGACGAAAGAAGGCTTCGTATTCCGCGCCGATGTCCCCGGTGTCAAGGACGCCGATCTCGACGTGAAACTGACCCAGAATCGCCTCAGCATCTCGGGCAAACGCGAGTCCGAAAAGACCGAGAAAGGCGACACTTTCTATACCAGCGAGCGAAGCTACGGCAGCTTCACACGATCGTTCACGCTTCCAGATGGCGTCGATGCCGACAAGATCCGGGCGGAACTGAAGGAGGGTGTCTTGACCCTCTTGCTCCCAAAAAGGCCGGAGAGTCAACCCAAGAAGATCGCCGTCACGAGCAAGTGAGTGCCGATCGCGATCGCGGTCGCGGCGCGTACCGCACGCGCCACGATCGCTCACTCACCTCTCACGCAACCAGCTCCCCGAAAAGCAAACCCGTCATGCACACCCCCCAATACGTCATCGTCGTCGGTATCGACTATACGGCGGCCTCGGAACGCGCCTTGGACGAGGCACTTGCTCTGGCAACGACGAAGCGCCGCGCACAGCTGCATATCGTCAATGTTCGCCCGCAATTTGTAGGCGAGAACGAGACACCCGCGACGCTGCCCCCCTGGCAGTTGTGGGCAACCGAGCTGCGTGAGTATGTCTCACGCAAGATGGCGGCATTCCAGGCCACGGCTCGCGCTGCGTCATTCAATCAATTCTACACCCACCAGCGGATGAATGACGCTGCTCATGAAATCGCCCAGCTTGCCGCAGATGTCGAAGCCGACTTAGTTGTCGTTGGAACACACGACTGGCATGGCTCCTCGCGACCGACGCTTGGCTCAGTAGCAGAAGCGGTCACCCAACTCGCTCCCTGTCCAGTGCTCGTGGTACGGCGTAAGGCCGTGCCTCTCCCGATACCGGTCATCCGACCACCATGTGCCGCCTGCCTCGCAGCGCGAAGGGGATCGAATGGTGCGGAGCTCTGGTGCGACCAGCATCGCGAACAGCACGGCTCTCGCGACTCTTTCCAACAAATCACGAGCGGCATCGGTTAGCAGGCAAAGGCCTGAGGGTTCTAGCAACTGAACCAACGCTGGCACGCGCAGTGCAGTCGTTCGCGGTCATGAACGCGAACGACCTGCTGGTTAGAGACGCAACGGGCGCTACGGGGCTAATGCCTCGCGCAGCCATTGCGCCGAGACGCAAAAGCTGCGCGAGGCGTTCCGCATTCGACTCGAAACGAGTCCGTCGATGAGCTCCACTGCTCGATCCCGCTGCCGCATCGCAGTCACTGGCGGCCCCGGCGGAGGAAAGACCACCGCTGCAGACCTGTTTCGGCGCGAGCTCGGTGAGCAAGTCGTGATCGTGCCCGAGTCAGCAACGATCCTGTTCGGCGGTGGCTTCCCACGAGCCACGCAGCTCGACGCTCTTCGGTCCACGCAGACGGCGATCTTTCATGTTCAGCGCAGCCTCGAAGACGTGCAGGCTGCACTCTTCCCGGAACGTATCTTGTTGTGCGACCGCGGGACCATTGATGGCGCCGCATATTGGCCTGACGGTACAGACGAGTACTTTCAAGCCATGAACACCTCGCTCGACGCGGAGCTCAATCGGTACGACGCGGTTGTATTCTTCGAAACGGCAGCTGTCGCGGGCTTGTCCATCGAAGGCGGCAACCCGGTCAGGCGGGAGTCATTGGAGCAAGCTCGCCATTTGGACGCGCAGCTGAAGCTGCTTTGGTCTCGGCATCGAACGTTTCTCTTCGTACCCCACGACCAGTCGTTCTTCCGTAAGCTAACCGTCGCGCTTACGCTGTTGCGGGACATAACCGCGGAGCTTCGAGCTTGAGCGGCGCGCATCTTGCTCAGTCCGAAGTAAGATGTCATTGGAGCGCCCCACTCTCGGCTTCTTCGGAGCCGCGGAAACCGTCACTGGCTCACGTTACTTGCTGGAGCACGGACGGGAACGAGTACTGATCGATTGCGGCCTTTTTCAAGGATACAAGAAGCTACGAGAACGAAACTGGCGAGAGCCCGGATTTCAAGCGGCTGCGCTGAGCGCCGTCGTGCTCACGCATGCACACCTGGATCACAGCGGGTATCTGCCGCGCTTGTGCCAGCTGGGCTTTCGTGGCCCCGTATACTGCACGCCCGGCACACGCGACCTACTCGAAATTTTGCTGCCCGATTCGGGATTCTTGCAGGAGGAGGAGACGCGCAACGCCATTCGCTTCGGCTACTCGCATCACGCCTCTCCCGAACCTCTGTATACCCGTCAACAGGCGGAGCGATGCCTCGAGCAACTCTGCACAGTACCTTTTGATCAAACGTTCGCGATAGCGGACGGGGTGCAGGCAAAGTTCACACGCGCCGGGCACATCGTTGGCTCCGCTTGCGTGGCATTGAACGTCGACGGAACTCGCCTGACGTTCTCGGGTGATGTCGGACGCCCCTGTGATCCGATCATGAAGCCACCAGAACCTTTGGCCGAGATGGACTATCTGGTGATTGAGTCGACCTACGGCGATCGGCGCCATCCGCAAGAGAACCCCAGCGAACTCGTCGCCAACATCGTGAATGGGGCTGCTGAACGGGGTGGAGTCGTGGTGATCCCGGCTTTCGCCGTCGGCCGCGCGCAGCACCTGCTGCATATCTTGGATGTGCTCAAGAAGGCGCGCCAGATCCCCGACCTGCCAGTGTTCTTGGATAGCCCGATGGCGATTGATGCGACTGAAACGTTTCGCACTCACGAAGAGGAACACCGCCTGACACGCGAAGAATGCAGGTCAATGTTCGAAGTCGCGACGTTCTCCAAAACCTCGGATGACTCGAAGGCGATCGACGCCTCGACTGGACCAATGATCATCATTTCTGCAAGTGGAATGGCCACAGGTGGCCGGGTCTTGCATCACCTCGCCCGATTCCTACCAGACGCGCGAAACGCGGTGCTCCTGGTTGGATACCAAAGCGCAGGCACGCGAGGACGACTGCTCGCTGATGGCTGCGACGAGCTCAAAATCCACGGACGCTACGTACCTGTTCGCGCACGAATCGCACAGGCTCAGGGACTGTCGGCGCACGCGGACTACACGGAGCTGTGCGCGTGGTTGCAGCGTAGTAGTCTCCGACCCAAGCGAGTCTTCGTCACGCACGGTGAACCGGCCGCGTCCGACGCTCTCCGCCGCCGATTGAGAGACACATTTGGCTGGAACTGCGGGGTACCAGACGATCGCGAGACGTGCGTGCTTTGAACGAGACATCGCGTTTCCACACGGACACGATCGACCTGAAATCCCCAACTGGTCTGGCCCTACTGACGAGTTTCTCGGCGAGGACGGACGATCCGAATCGAACGTTGGGAGAGTCTTCAGGAGTGAGTCATGCCCCTAGCCGCGCCCAACGCCGTCGCCAGCGCAGGGTGCGGGGAATGACTCACGCCGTTGCCAGACACCTTTCACGCACACGATTGCGTTGCCGAACTGGCACGGATTGCTGCCGCCGTCCGAGCATTCGAAACCTTCGGGAAATTCAGCGCAGCTTTCGCCATCGGCCGCGATGATGTTGCTTGGACAACTGGGCGTGACGCTCCCCCGCCTTGACCGCTTTCGCCGGCCGTCGACTCCGGCGTGCCAGCCTCGGCTTGTCCTCCGATAGCCCCGACATCAGAACCGCAACCTGGGCACATCAACGTCCCAATAGTTGCAATCGCGAAGGCCATTGAAAGGATCTTCGTCTGGATTCGTTCGGGCTGAGTTGTTGAGCGGCGGCTAGTTTGGGTCATTCGAACTCGAACGGTTCGTTGCAGAAGCCGTGCCACGTCTCAATCAGCGAGAACGCTCGATTGCGCACGGTTGCGCGAACTCGGTGGGCAGTTGGCCTCTCAAAGGCGCCAATTTTTCTTCAATCCGATTACATTTCCGTGCCTGATTCGGATGTGGGTGGGGCACCCGCTCGTAGAGTCGAGATCCGCCGCGAGCACTCCCCCTCGGTTCTCTCGCGCTGCCTGCGACGGGCAATATGCCCATTTCTTCAGCCCGGGCGCGGAAAGAAACAAATCTGACCTGCGGTTGCCTGACTTCAAGTCGCGAACGGAACTCATCAACGTCCCTATCGGAACGAGTGCCAGTCACCGTTCAAGGAAGGTCTGGACGTGAGAAAACTCTACTTTGCCTGCGCGCTCTTGATCCCAATGGTTGGTTGTGGAGGTGGGACGACCAACGACATTTCAAATCCGCCTACCGGGAGCGTTGGGAGTAACGCGAATAGCGGCGGACAGAGCAACGTCGGCTCGAGCGGAGGCCTCGGAGCCGCTTCGGGTGGGAGCGTGAGCGCGGCTGGTGCACAGTCGACCTCTGGAGGTAGCGGCAGCGAAGCCTGCACCGTAGACGCTTTGCCGTCTGGCGTGGAGGCGATGCTCTCGAGCAAGTGCGCCACTTGCCATGGCTCGACGCCGCTAGCGGGGCTGCCGTCGCTCGTCACCTACGCAAATCTCATCGCCGCATCCAAGTCGGATCCAACTCAGACCAACGCCGCGCTTGCTCTCACTCGGATTCAAAGCGCAACGTCACCCATGCCGCCTGCCCCCGGAACTCGGGCGACTGTCGGCGAGATTGCAGCCCTTCAGGACTTCGTCTCGCACGGCTATCCCAAGGCAACTTGCACCGCCAGCGGTGGAACGAGCGGAAGCGGCGGGGTCAGCGGCTCGTCGAGCACGGATCCTCTCTCAACACCAGCCACGTGCACCAGCATGACCAACTGGACCAAGGGCAATCGAGGGTCGGCTTCGATGAATCCGGGAATGGCCTGCAACACGTGCCACAAGACCACTGGCGGCGAAGCGCCCACATTCAGCATCGCCGGCACGGTCTACCCGACCGGGCACGAACCAGATCTTTGTAACAGCACATTGGGCACGGATGGGGCGCGCATCGTGATCACGGGGGCCGACGGAAAGATGGTCACGCTCACTCCAAACGCGGCCGGAAACTTCAGCTCGGAGGCGCAGATCAAGACGCCCTTCCAAGCCAAGGTGACGTACCAGGGTAGGGAGCGATTGATGCTCACGGCTCAGACCTCGGGCGACTGCAACTCTTGCCACACTCAGAACGGAACGAACATGGCACCGGGCCGCATCACCGTACCGTGAGCGGAGCCCGGCGCGGGCTCCCTACAGGATGTGGATTTCAGAGATTCCCATTCCGCAATTCCGGGGGGACAGTGTATTTGATTCGCGACACCACCTTGCTGGCGCGTTCAGTTAGTTGAGTGCACTGGCAACTGTCAGGGCCACCGCGGCCGGCAAGCTTTTGTGGGCATTACCGGGAGTTATGAGTCATGCGAATCGCGTTCATGGGCGCCGGGGGGCTGGGCGGCTACTTCGGCGCGCGGCTTTGCCAGGGGGGAGCCGAGGTCCACTTCATAGCCCGCGGCGATCATCTTCGCGCCCTGCAGGGCGACGGCCTGCGCATCGAGGGTCCGGAACCGATGCACATCGAGCGCGTGAGCGCGACGGACGATCCGGCGCAGGTCGGCCCTGTCGATTTCGTCCTGCTCGGCGTCAAGCTGTGGGACACCGAGGCCGCGCTCGAGCAGATGCGCCCGATGGTAGGCAGAGACACGGCGATCATCTCGTTTCAGAACGGCGTCCTCAAGGACCGGTACCTGCGGGATGCCTATGACGCAGCGCAGATCATGGCAGGCCTCGGCTACGTCGCGGCGACCATCGACCGGCCGGGCGTCATCCGCCAGACCGGGGCGATGCAGCGCTTGATCTTCGGTGAGTTCGACGGTTCGCGCTCGCCCCGGGGCGAGGCGTTGCTCGCAGCCTGCCTCGCAGGAGGCATCAATGCGAAACTGTCCGAGAACATCCAGCGCGAAATCTGGGAAAAGTACGTGTTCCTGGTCGGCCTGTCGGCGACCACGGCGACGATTCGCAAGCCCATCGGTCCGATTCGCGAAAATCCGCAAACGCGCGCCTTGCTTCACGACCTGATGCGCGAGGTGGTCGCGGTTGGTCGCGCGCAGGGCGTGGAGCTTGCCGAGGACTACGCCGACACGGCCATGGGCATCGCCGACGGCGTCGCCGAGAACATGTTCGCATCGATGTATCACGACCTCGTGCGCGGCAACCCGCTGGAAGTCCGCTGGCTCTCCGGCGGCGTGGTCGAACTGGGCGAGCTCGAAGGCGTCCCGACCCCGCTCAACCGCGCAGTCGCCGATATCCTCGCGCTGCACGCCGCCGGCACCGCGCGCAGGGTTCGAATCCCTCCCTCTCCGCCGATGTGAGCATGCCGCCCGGCATCGACTCCGACGGGAGGGATTCGAGCACCATTCATTCCGCGCGCGCCTCAATCACCATGTGGAACGGAGTCTGCGCGGCGACTCGAAAGTGACGGAGCCCGCCTTCCGCGAGTGCTTGCCTGAGAACCTCTGGGCCAGCCTGCGCACCGAGCGCGATGCCTCCATGGTGGCAAAGCGCGTTGGGCGTGCAAAGCGCGGTAGATGCCGCGTAGTTCATTGCAGCCAGTGGCCCCTGGTTTTGTTCGGGGCGCGCAGCGGCAATGGGTTCGACGAGCATCACTGTGCCACCTTTTGCGAGCCGCCGAGCGGCGTGTCGAGCGGCAGTGACCGCGTCCCCGAGATCGTGGAACGAATCCATGAAACAGATCAGGTCATAGCGCTCGCCGCCATAATCGGTCGCTGTGGCGAGATCGAAGCGCACGCGATCCGAGACCTGGTCTTGTTTCGCCTGCTGTCGCGCGGCTTCGAGCGAGGCCTCATGATTGTCGAAGCCGACGAAGCGAGAGGCTGGGAAGGCTCGCGCCATGATCACCGTGGAGACACCGTGTCCGCAGCCGATGTCGGCCACGGTAGCGCCCTGCGTGAGTTTGCTCACGACCCCCTCTAGCGCGGGGAGCCAGCTCTGCTCGAGGTACGCAGCATAGGCCGCCCCGAAGAAACGCGCGCAACCGTGGAACAAACGCGGATCATGCTCTCCCCAGCCGATTCCCTCACCGCTCCTGAACGCTTGCTCGAGGCGCGCCTCGTCCGCCCACATGGCAGCGACGATATCGAACGCGGGCGGCAAGAAAGCGGGGCTATTTTCGGCTGCGAGGACCCCGAAGGCCCCCGGCGCCAAGCTGAACGATGCGCGCTCCGGATCGTACAGGAGGTAGCCCGCAGCGCGTTGCTGATGCAACCATTCACGCGCGTAGCGCTCGCGAACCGAAGCGTGCTCGGCGAGCTCTCGAGACGAGAGCGGACCATGCGCTCCGAGTGCCCGGTACAACCCGAGCTCGTGGCCGAGGCGCACCATCACCGCAGTCATCGCCGCCGACAGATCACCCATCACACGCCCGGCGAAGCGCTCGGTGTCGGAAACGACGGCTGACTCCGGCGCAGCTCGCGCCACGCGCAGAGCGGCGTCCGTACTTCGCGTTGGCTGATCCATGAGGTCGACGATTCGGGTCTGCACGCCTTCACAGAATGCGGCCTCGCGCAGCGCCGTGACAATTGGGCCAGCAACGTAACTCTCCGCAGCTTGACGACTTTCGAACGAGTACACGCCGCCAGCGCGACGCGCATCCTCGTCGATCCACCACCACTTGGCTCGAAGCCCCGAGACCCCAGCCATCCGCAGCGCGGCCTTGTCCGCGATGGCGTGATATTGTTCTGCCGAGCAGCGCAGGGCAAATTCGATATGAACACACGAAGCTGTCATGTTTTACTCCTCTCGAAACGACAGCTGCAGCATGATTGTCCGAAATCACCCCTGCATGAAGGCGCGATGAGAAGTGGATGAACAATGCATGAGCGCACGCAACAGAACGTCTTAGGAGAGTTGCCGGCGGGAGATACCCGCGTGGTCGACCGCCTGAGGCAGCAACGACGCCAACGCTTCGTGGGCAGGCAGCGTGAGCTCGCGCAGCTCGACCAGTGCGCACGGTCAGATGGGCCCGCCGTCACCTTCTTGCACGGTATGGCGGGGATGGGAAAGTCTGCATTGCTCGAGGTGTTCGAGGAGCGTCTGCGCGCGCGCGGCGTTCGCGCGCTCCACCTCGACGCTCGCGGCTTCGAACCGACACCGCGTGGGTTCTGTACGGCACTCGCTGGCGAGCTCGGGGTCCAGACCGCCGGCAGAGAAGTCGGCCAAGCAGAATCGGCGCTGCTTTCGACAGAGGTAATGCTTGCACTCGCGAGCACCGCCGGCATCGCTGTGCTGATCGTCGATCACTACGAGCTCTTGCGTCTGCTCGACTCGTGGCTGCGCGCTGATTTCGTGCCTCAGCTGCCCGCGAGCGTGCATCTACTCCTTTCAGGGCGTCATCCGCCCACGACTCGCTGGAACACCACGGACGGATGGCAAACGCTGGTCCAGGGTTGCGCACTCCAAGCGTTGAGCGAGGCTGAGTCGTGCGAATTGCTCGAGCGCCGTCACGCTCCCAGCTCACTCGTGCCTGCAATTGTGCGTTTTGCGCAAGGCCATCCCGTGGCGCTCGAACTCGCGCTTGCCGCCGCGGCGGAGCGGCCGGGCTTCGATTTCGACGCTTCCGACCGCACGCGAGTGATCGCGAGCCTGGCTCAGCTGTTCCTCCAAGACTTGGCCGACGAAAGTGTCCGCCAAGCGCTCGAAGCTGCGTGCCTCGTACGTCGTCTCGGCCGTTCATTTCTCGTGTCGCTTTTGGGTCCGGATGCCGCCACACAGGCGATGGATCGCTTGGCAGAGCTTGGCTTCGTGGAGCGAACAGCGGAGGGGCTGAGCCTGCACCCGAGCGTGCGCCAAGCGCTCGAGGGGGAACTCCGGGCGATTGATCCGGTGCGCCATCGAGAGCTGCGTCGCGCTGCTTGGCAGCACATGCGCCAAGCTTTGGCATCGGTGGGGCGCGCGCACCTCTGGCAGCACGCCGCTGACGCGCTGTTCTTGCTCGAGCAAGATCACATCCGCGAAGCGTTCTTTCCCAGCGGGCGCGACCTTTTCGTGGTGGAACGCGCACGCGACCGCGACTGGCCAGAAATCGCATCGATCGCTGCCAGCTACGATTCCCTGGACGGCATCGCGGCACTCGAGGGCTTCTTTCGCCATGCTCGTCACGCGGTCCATGTCGCGCGTTCGGAGCGCGGCGAGCTCGTCGCATTCTACGTGCTCGCGAGGAGCGATCAGGTTCCTGAACGAGTACTCGCAAGCGATCCGCTGATCGCCCGTTGGGTCGATCACTACCCGAACGGCAACGCGCCCGCTCTACTCTTACGGCGCCTGATCGCTCACCCGACGCATGCCGCGCGAGCCGAGGCTTACGCAGCATGTGTGCTCGATCTCAAGCGCTCCTACATCGAGAACCCACACACCACACGGCTGTACGCGGCAAGCTCGCATCCCGACGCTCATCCCGAGTGGATCCCGCTCGGCTTCCAGGAACAACCGGAATTGTCGGTGCCAGGCTTGGCACGCGGCGGCGGCCCGCACTCCACGTACTGCCTCGAGTTCGGTTCGGGCGGCATTTTTGGCTGGATCGGCAGACTCGTCGACGCTCAATACGAGTCACCGCAGTCATTCGATAGCTCGCTTCCACCAGCCGAAACCGCCCCGAATCCGAGCCCCGGGTTCTACCTCGATGAAGACCTGCGCCGGCTGATTGTCGACGGCTCCGCAGTACCCCTCACACCGCTCCTGTTCAACCTGTTGCGGTACCTCAGCAACCATCCGTCGCGCGTCGTCGAACGCGACGAGCTCGTGCAGGCCGTCTGGGGCCGCGGCTTCGTGGGGAGCAATGTCGTCGACACGGCGATCCGCTCGCTTCGCAAGAAGCTCGGTGCGCACGCGAGTGCGATCGAAACGGTCAAGGGTTTCGGTTACCGGTTCTCGGGTTGATGCACCGGCCTGACACGCGGAGCTCGCGCCTCACGAGGGCCGCACCTTGCTGCAAGGCTAGGTTTCGAGTCTTGGCGAGCTGTGCCTCAATCGTAAAATAGCTACTCCTGGCGCAGAATACTGGCCATCGCTTTGCCCTTGGCGAGCTCATCGATCAACTTGTCGAGGTAGCGGATCTTCTGCATCAACGGATCGGCGACGTCTTCGACGCGTACGCCGCACACGACGCCGGTAATCAGGGTCGCGTTGGGGTTCAGCGCGGGCGCCTGAGCGAAGAAGGTCTCGAAGTCGACCTTGGTCTCGATGGCGCGTTGAAGTCGCTTGCCCTTATAGCCCGTGAGCCAGGCGATGATCTGGTCGACCTCTTCCTGCGTTCTCCCCTTCTTCTCCACCTTTTGGACGTAGAGGGGGTACACGCTCGCGAATGACATGCTGAAGATTCGCGGCGGCTTCTCTTTCTTCGCCGTAGCCATCGACTTACCCGTATAGGGCGAGTGCCGCCGGGCATCAAGAATTCGCGACAGTTCGGGCTGACTGTGCGTCAGGGCGGCGGCAGCGTCACGATCGCAATCGGGCACTTCGACGACGAACCAAAGCGAACTACCCTGAGCCGCAGCCGGCTCATTCCCGCACTCCAAGCGAAGAATGCGCCGGTCTTCGGGGTGCCCTCCAGCGCGAAGAGCAAACGATCATCACGGGCGAGAGGATCGAACTCGAGCGCGGCGCGAGCGCAAGTTTCGGCGACGCAGCTCTCGATGTGCAAGCGCGTGCCGTACTCGTTCCGCGCTTCGAGCTCAGCAGTTGGGATGAGCACTTCGACGGCGATACCCGGCACGCAATCCTCGATTCGAGCAGCTTCGCCGCCGCTCGTCGCGGAAATCCGGCGTGTAGACGAATTCGACAGGCCGTCGCAAGCCGGGGGCATAGCGGCTCACGCAGTCATCAGGTGCAACCGAGTGCCAAACATCGGAGTGCGAGCCCACCCCCGCGATCCGCGATGCACAGCACAGCCGCTGTCGTGCATCCTCGACCCAGGAATCCCTGAATTGCGAGCCGAAATCGCTGCGCGAACTGCATGCCTTGAGCTCAGCCGGCGACATGCCTGGCGCGGGTGCCACGCTCGCCGCACCACTCGGCGCAGTGTGCCGTGCCCGAGGTGCGGCGCAGCTGCCCGCGAATGTCGCGAGGAACACGAGCAGCACGATACGCACTTGTCTCAACAGTGGCTCGCTCCGGAGTAGCAAGGCCCCGTATCCATTGGCAACTCGCACTCGACTGCTGCGACCACGCAGGGGTCGCAGGCGTTGGGGTGTCGACAAATGACTATTTGCCAAAGCGCCAGTAAGGCAAAAACTTCCCAGTCGGACTCCCAAGTTCCCATTGAATCGAGAGGAAGATAGAGCCGATGAAAAAGGCGAATCGCAACTACGTACCGATGCGTATTCAAGCGCGACCAGGTTCACCCGCCGAACGCTACTACAAGCAGGCTGGGCTGCCCTCGGGCTGGGCGCCGCCAGCCGCGATCGCACCCGGCATCGATCCCTCCCCGCTCGATGATCTCGTGTACCACGGCGGCAAGGTCGTGCCTCAAATGGAGTTTCAGAATATCTATCTCGGTGGCGAATCGGCGTGGATGGCGAGCGATATCGCATCGATCGATGGCGCGATCGCGGCCGCTATGCGGGCCAAGACGCTGAACAACGTGCTCGCCCAGTACTTCCCAGGCGCCGCTCTCAGTTGTGACGCGCGCCCCTCGTTCGTCGACGCCGCGGCAGCGCCCCCCCAGCTCGACGAGCCCGACGTGCAAGCCGCGATCAAAGACTTCTATCGGCGCTCGTTGATCTCGAAGCGCGACCTCGACACGTGCATCTTCAATTTGATCTTGCCGCCCGGCGTCGTGCTCAAGCTCGACAATTCGTCGTCCAAGCGCGGACTGGGTGGCTACCACGGCTCCGTGCACATCCGGGACGGTCTCAAGAAGCGCACGCTCTACTACTCGGCCAACGTCTTCTCGCAAATGCTGGCCGATGGCACGGAAAACGGCATCGTCGCCTTCAATCGTCCGTGGAAGAACGTGGTCGGCACGCTGTACCACGAGCTAAACGAATTTCGCACCGACGCCGACGTGAACGACGCCATCCAGAAAAATGACGACGATTTTCTGGGCTGGAATTCGCGGCGCGGCGGAGAGATTGGCGATCAACCCATTTTTGCTGCTGGCGGCGAACTGAATCTCGTCTTCAAGGAAGTGAAGATCGCCTCGCACAGCGTACCCGTACAGTTCTTGTACTCGAACGCTGTCCACGGCGCCGAAGGGCCGCTCGCGTCTCCACGCCGGCGTTCGCGAGGCGCCAACTAGAGCGCTCCCGCGGTCAGGCCCGTGGTCATGCGCCCACGCCTGAGAGTGCAGATGGCCACAGACCGCGGCGAACCAGGGCGCAAAACACGCCGCAAAGCGCAGCGCTGACCCGGCACATGGCGTGCTTAGGGCGCGCCGATGCGTCTCTTTCCTTTCGAGCGGCTGCGACTGTGTGTCGCGCTCGCACTCGCCGTGTGTTGCGTAGGTCTCACCGACTGCTCGGTGCGCTCAGCGGTGCCCTCCTCCAGCCTCGGCTCAGCGCGTCCGACGAGCCGTCCAGCAGCGGCAGCGACGGTTGCCCCCCCGGTAAGCCCCCACGCAGCCAAAGCGGCGCCTAGCGTTCCGAAATCCCCCCACGCAACGCCCAGCCCAACTTGGATCGAATTGGACGCGACCAGCGATGGTCCGCAGACAATCGACGAAGCGCTACCATTCGTAGCCACGGAGTCTGGATTTTCGTGCGCGGCTCTGAGCAAAGCGATCACGGAAACAGGTTTGGCGGGAGCGACTCAGCCACTGGCCCACTTGAAGCTGAGCCAACCGCAACGGCTCTGGGCAAGCGTCGGCCCTGAACCGCTCTCCCCACGAAGCTCGGGGCGATCGCTGCTGGTGCTGGCGCGCGCCGATTCGAGCGACGGGCCACGTTCGACAATCGCCTGCGCGGCCGATTTTGGCTTGGATCTCCCGCCCGGTGACTATTTCATCTACGGCGCGACGCGCGTCAGCCATTCCTATTTTCCGCAAACCGGGCCAATGTATCGCGTGAGTCGACCGGGCGACGAGACGTGCCCCGCACAGCTCGCCACGCGCGGAATCTCTGATTGGAACGGCGACTTTCCCATCTCCACGCGCGCGGCGGGTGATTTGGACGGTGACGGCGCAGCAGACCTGGCTGTCGACTATCAGTATGCATTCACCAATCCGGGAACGCGGCTACTCGTGGCGCGGCCTTACCCGGATTGCTACCGAGTCGCTTTGGATGAGCCTGCCACCGTCCTGCCCTTCGGTACCCGCACGCACGGCTGGAGTGACGTTGTGTACAGCTATTGGTCTTTGCACCCGGTCGAATTCCTCGGCGGGCGAATGAGCGTCTCGTTTGCGGGTCTCTATGATCGCAAGCTCGGTCGCTACACGCCAGCGCGCTTCCAGCGTTGTGTGGATGGATTTCCCGACGAGGGCTCTGACAAGCGGCAACGCGAGCGACTGTGCAACCAATACTACCGCACGGCTCTGCAACGCTCAGCCGACGACATCACGGACGAATGGCTATCGAGCGCCCCCTCGCAACGAACGGCTTGGCAGACGGGCGAGCTGGAAAAACAGCTGCTCGACGCGATTGACGAGCAAGGGCAGCGCTTCAGCTTGGAAGGCGCAGTCGAATGCCCGCGCGCCGGAAAGACGCGTCGTTTCACGGTCAATCTGAAGCTGCGATCGGCCGCGGACAGCGACCAGACTTGGACGCGAGAGCTGTTCGTCAATTGGGAGCTCCGACCTCGAGATACGGACCTACGTCTGTCGAACGTCTCCGAATCGTCTCCCTGCCCGTTCCCCGACGACACCGCGGACGCGCTCGAGTTCGTCGAGTCTTGGGCCGAGCACGCGAACACCGTTCCGGCCTCGCTATCCTCCGTACACAGCACATTGCAGCGCGCCCACGCCCGCGGTCGCCTCGAACTCCCGAGCGTGCGTGGCTGCGCAAGCGAGCCCGGAACGCCAACTTGGACGTGGTCAGCGATCCTCCTCAGCGGCAAAGAAGACGCTCCGCTGCGCACGCCGCTCTATCTGCTACTGGGTCGGTCAGGTGAACAGTGGCAAGTGCTTGGTTCGAGCCAGATCGCGCCCGCCCAGTGTCCGCTGCACTGAGGGCCCTAAGCTGCGCGCCGCGAGCTTTGCGCCGTAGCGTGCGGGCCGCGCCCGCTACCCAAACCCAACTCCGGATCTGCGTTGTAACTTCATTTAAAAACGCTCTTTGCTCGACCTCACGTCGCTTCGAGCCCAGTCCTCGCGCGGCAAAACGCGCCCCTCGGTCGCGATTTGCCGCGTAGCATTGTTCCTCGAGCTGACACCTCACACGCTGCACGTACGATGTTTCGACAACGACACTGAGCAGCGCTGAGTCGCATGCAAGAAAGTGCCGGCGCATCGCTCCTCTTTTCGGCGATGCAGGAAGGCCATTTTCCATGCGTATCACGAGATCTTTTTCGTTGCTGATGCTCCCTCTACTCGTTGCCTGCAGCACGGCGAGTAGCGAGCCACAACCGCTCACGACGCAGGCCGAGGCGCTCGTTCGAAGCGAGACTCCAGGCGTTGAGCGGAGCGAAGGGCGCGAGAACGACCGCGGCCGTGACGGGCGCGCTTTTCGTCACGTGCTGCTACTCAGCATCGACGGGTTGCATCAGCTCGATCTCTCGCGCTTCATCAGCAACAATCCCGCGTCCGCGTTGGCGAAGCTCGCGCACAGCGGCGTGCAGTACGAAAAAGCCTACGTCAATCGCTTGGACGGCAGCCCGAGCAACCCCAGCGACTCGTTCCCGGGTTTACTCGCACTGACCACGGGTGGCTCGTCAGTGACCCACGGCGGCTGGTACGACGTCGGCTACGCGCGTGATTTGTATCCGTATTCGGCAACCGCACCGTGCTCGGGGGCGCCCGGCGCGGACGCCGTGTACGACGAATCAATCGATGCGGACAACACGTTCTTGTGGGGCAGCGCCAGCGACGACACACCGACTCATGAGCTCGCCACCGCGCGCTCGCGCATCGACGTGACCAAGCTGCCTTATGCGAAGCATGGCTCGAAATGCACTCCGGTCTACCCGCATGACTTCATTCGCACGAACACCATCTTCAACGTGATCAAGAACGCAGGCATGCACACGGCTTGGTCGGACAAACATCTATCCTACGAGCTCGTCAGCGGACCGAGCGGCGATGGCGTGGACGACTACTTCGCGCCGGACATCAATTCCGATCCGGCGAACAGTTTGATCCCGAACGCAACGCCCGGTGGCGCCTTCACCGACTCGACCGCCTCGACTGAGGTCTATGACGACTTCAAGGTTCAAGCGATCTTGAACGAGGTCGACGGCCGTTGGAGCGACGAGGGTCTGCACGGGGCGAAGGACACCAAGGGGCGTCCTGGTGTGCCCGCCGTATTCGGCATGAATTTTCAGGCGGTGAGCGTGGCTCAAAAGAGCGCCAAGTCGGGCGGAGGGTACAGCGACGGAGCCGGTACCCCGGGTGCCGAGCTGACCGACGCGTTGCGACACACCGATGCGTCGATCGGCAAGCTGGTCGACGCGCTTCGTGCGCGCGATCTATTGAATTCTACGCTGATCATCGTCACCGCCAAGCACGGACAATCGCCGATCGACGTCTCACTCGTGCAAAAGGTGAGCGGCGATGACGTCGCCACCTTGATCGACGGCGTGGCGCCAGTGGCCGCTCACATCGAGGACGACGTGGGACTTTATTGGCTCAAAGATGCCGCGAGCGCGAGGGCCGCGGCGAGCGTATTGCTCACTCCGCCGGCATCAGGCGTGAATCCCTTCGCCAGCATCGTCATGACGACGGCCACCGAGAGCAGCTTCTTCACGATGTTTGGCGATCCGACGAAAGATTCGCACGCGCCCGATGTCGTCGTGCAGCCGAAGCACGGCGTGATCTATTCGCTCAGCAAGAAGAAGAACGCGGAGCACGGCGGATTTTCAGACGACGACGCGCACGTCGGCCTTTTGGTCTCGAACCCGTCGTTCGAAGCCAACATCGTGACCAGCGAAGTCCGGACCAAGCAGGTCGCTCCGACGATCGTCAAAGCGCTCGGTCTCGATCCCAAAGCATTGGACGCAGTGCGTATCGAGCACACGGCCGTTTTGCCGGACCTGCTCTGATCGTTCGACTTTTACGCTACGGGTCGGCCTTCCCTGAGGGGATATGAGGGGGGCCTGCCCGGCGTGAAGGTTCGAGCAGAGCGCTCATTCTGCGGCTGATGAACCTGCAGCGCCACCGACGCTCGACGTACCACCGCTCGACGAGGTTCCAGCACTCGACATGCCGCCGCTCGACGTACCACCACTCGGCGAGCTACCGCCGCTCGGGGAGCTCCCACCGCTCGGCGAGCTCCCACCGCTCGGCGAGCTCCCACCGCTCGGTGAGCTACCGCCGCTCGGCGAACTTCCACCACTCGACATGCCGCCGCTCGACATGCCGCCGCTCGACATGCCGCCGCTGGGCGCCCCTGCGCTCCCTGAGCCACCAGCCCCCGATCCTCCGCCTCCCACAGTGTCACAGCTGCCAGCGGGGTTGCATGTGGCCATCCCGCAGTTTTTTAGGGTTTCCCAGTGTCCGCTCACGGAGCAATCCTGCAGCACATTGGCCGCACATTTGTACGCAGGGGCCGCGCATTCGTCGCACTCGCCGTGTGGGGCGTCGCAGATCGCGGAACACGTTTGCAGCGCTGTCCACGCGGTGCCCCCGGTATTGCACTGCTGCAAGCTCGAACCGGCGCATTGATAAGAATTGGGCGTGCAGATCTGAGCAGGGCTGCACAGGTTCGTGCTCGGGTTGCAACCCGCACTACCGCACGCCGTGCTGTCGACGAATCCGGACTGCTCCGCATTGCAGATCTGAGAATTGCTACCCTTGCACTGCCGTTGCCCCGACGAGCAGGCGTAGCAATTGTTCGTTGTCGCGTTGCAACCGGGAGTGCCGCAGTCGGTACCGTTCACGAACCCCGACTTATCTGCGTTGCAAACCTGAGCATTGTTGCCGCTGCATTGGCGTTGGCCCGACTGACAAGCGTCGCACTTTTTGGCATCTGCGTTGCACAATGAGGACGACAGGCAGGTGGTCGCGATCTGTGATTGGCCGTCCGCGCTGCACTTGTTGAGCGTCGCGCCATCGCACCAGTAGGAATTGGCCACGCACTGGTCACACTGAGCGTGGGTGGCGTCACACAGGTTGGCGCACGTCTGGGATTGGAAGCCCTTCTGGTCTGCAGGACAACTCTGCAGGGTTTGCCCGGCGCATTGCACGGTGCCTGCCTTGCATGCGGCGCAATAATCCTGCGCATTGCTCAGTGTCATACAGCCGAGCCCGCAAGTCTGGGACGTATTCCATGACCGGCGATCGTTCGAACATACGCGCAGGGAATTGCCACTACACGACAATTCCCCGGCGACGGGGCAAGCCAAGCAAAAGCCATTGGCATAGCCCGGCGATTCCCCTGCGTAGCAAAGGTCCGCGGCGCCGCAGGTCGAAACCTTATCCCAACCATTCCTGCCCGCCTGGCACTTCTGAAGCTCGGCACCACTGCATTGAAAATTGGCCAGCGGCGCACCGCAGACCACGTTGCCGCAACCATCCTTGTACAGGCCGTTCAGGCACGAGTTGCTGAGCGGTCCCGACCCATCCGGATCGGTGAGCGCGCAATCGCACAGATCGTTCGTGTTGCACGTCGCTTGAGTGGTCCAGCCCGTGGCTGCCGAACAATGCTCCAAGACTTTGCCGTTACAACGCAGCGGGTTCGCGGGGCACGCGGTCATGCAGCCGGCGTTCGGACCGCTGTCGCAATACTGGCCCGTCGGACACGTGGTGACAGAGTTCCACTTCGTCAGGTCCGGCGCACACTGCTTGAGCTCTTGGCCGAAGCATTGGTAAGCACCGGCTGTCGCACACGTAGGCGCGATGCAACGTGCGCTGGGCGCGTCGCACAGTGCGGGCGACGCGCAAGTCGTGTTGTCTTCAAAGCCCGTGCGGTCGGCCTTGCACTTCTCCAGTACTGCGCTGTCGCACGCAAAGTCATTCTTCCCGCACGGTGATGGTACACACGCCCCCGAATTGCCGTCCGAGCTCACCGAGCACAGCGCAGCAGTCTGACAGTCCGATTCATCGACCCAATGGCCATTGTTCCCGCACTTACGCAGGATCGCGCCGTTGCATTGAAACTGGCCGCTCTTGCAAAGTTGCCCGCATTCCCCAGCGATTGGATCGCACTCCGTGTCGGCGGAGCACGTCTTCACGGTATCCCACGCGGTTTGATCGGGGCGGCATTGACGCAAGCTGCCGCCGTCACACATGTATCCGCCGGCCGTCGGACAAGCTGGCGCGCACATGTCGAAGGTCGCAACGACGTTCGGATCGGCGGCTCCGTTGAGGCGTTGCGATGCGTTCTCGCACAACGCGGTGTTGTTGCAAGTGTCGACGGTCACCCAGGCGTCTCGCTCCGGAGGACAGCGCTGCAAGACTGCCCCTGAGCATTGATACTTGCCGGCTTCGGGACAGCCCGCAGGCAAGCATTCTTGATCCCAGTCCTGCACCGTCGTCGCATACGCCGTCGTTGCGACACAGATCGTGTGCGAAGCGCACTGATCGAGGGTGACCCAAACGGAACCTTTGCATTGCCGGAGCTCCGTGCCCAAGCTGCAGTCGAGCTGACCGTTGGTCACGCAGCCATTGCAGCTCGATTCACTGCATAGGTTCTCGGCGGCGCAGGTTTCAACCTGATGCCAACCCTTGCCGTCGCCGTCACACTGCTGGCGCTGCGCGCCCGAACAGCGAAAATCACCGTCTCTGCAGATCGAACAGCGCCCGTTCTTGGCGTCGCACAAGTCGCCCGAGGCGCAGGTCGATCTCAGCGACCACCCAGTACCTCCCGGGTCACACGCGAGTAGGTACTCGCCATTGCAGCGCGACTCGCCGGGACTGCACTCCGCATCTTTGTCGCTCACTGGGTTGACGGTGACGCCGCCGAACAACACCTGACAGCCGAACAGCAACCAGGGGACCAAAAAGCTGAACAGCAACCAACGCGATGGTCGGCGTAGTCCCGAATTCGGTTTGCTGTCGCTCACTGAAACGCTCCGTAGACGCCGACCGTCGCGGGCCCGACGTAGGCGTGGATGGAAGCTCGTTTTGACGGAGATTCAGGCTCTTTCGGCTGACTGAGCAGCAGCACCGTTCCCGTTGCAGCTCCCACGAGCCCCACGCCGAAGCCGATCACCGAAACGGTTCCGAGCGTGTCGTAGCGGCGCTTATCTTGCTCGAGCCGCGCCCGCTCGGTTTCGTTCTGGGGCTGACAATCGAGACCGCCACACGCTGCTTTGATGTCATTTCGAGCGTTGAGCCAAAGGATGCCCGTGCTGGCGCCCAGCGCAAGGCCGACGCCCGCTGCAGCGAACGATACATAAGCCAACGTCCGCGGTCCCGTTCCGTGGTCTGGCTGCGCGTGCTCGGACTCCGCGGTTCGTGCTGGCGCAACGAGCACGACCTCTGGCTGCGGCTTCGGTGCCGAGACAAGACTGACTTCGAGCCGTTTTTCTTCACCCGCGCGCAGTTGCTGATCGATCCGCCGGGTCACGTAGCCAGGCGCGCTGACAACGACGTGAAACTCGCCGGGCGTTTCCGGCAGTCGCTCGCCGAAGCGTTGCGACGCTAGCGCGCGTCCGTTAATCTCGACCAGAGCCTCGCTCGTCCCATTGATTTGCACGATCAGCCACGCGACCTTGGGCTTCACGGTTTCAATCTCGACCGCAGCGTCTTTCTGAGCGCGGAACCAAACTGCCGGCGCGCTGGGGGACAGCTTCTCGCGAATGATGGAGTCATAGGCCAGATATGCTTCGCCAAAGCGGCCGAGCCCGACCAGTGCGCGGGCACGATCGAGCACCAACGTCGGGGCGTGGACCAACTCGTCCGCTCGCTGAAAGCGCTCTTCTGCAGTCACATAGTCCTTCTTCTCGAAAGCTGCGTAGCCTTCACCGGCCAACGCGCGCGCCGTCGCGCGATCCGAGGCTCGAGCTTGCTCGAGAGCTGCCGCGGATTGAGCGTGCGCATGCTGAGCATCACAGAAGACGAGCAACCCGACTGACCACAACCCGTGGGCGAGCCGATAGTGATGACGCGGTGATTTCGACGATGGCACGGCGACTCCAGCGTTCAGATTACTGAGAACTTGCGTCGAGTCGAGCACAGCAAACAAGCTATCCCGTCGAATCGATGACTCGCATGCTCGACAACGAGGCGAAAGTACGCAGCACGCTGGATGCCAGTCAGCGACTATCGTGAGCGCTCATCAAAACCGCCACAATCTTCAGGTTGCGCGCGCAACATCAGCTATCCGCGCTTGGGACCTTGCGCGGAGTGCGCTTGGCTTTGGGCACTGGGCGGCTCGCTCTCGGGGGGATGATTTTCGCGTCGCGCACTCGTTGGACCAGCGTGCGGAAGACACGCGCTAGGCCAGCTTCAATGTCCGGTGATTCACCGCACAGCGTGAGCGCCGCGGTCACGGACTCGAGTGTCGAGACGAATTCCCGGCGCGGCTCGGCGCGCAAATGCCCATAAATCGAGGGTTGTTTGGGCGTCAACGTCAGACGATTCAGCTTGTTGAGCCAGGGGTTGCGCCACCACAGGGTCTTGGCTTTGGACCACGTGCCGTCGAGCACCACGATGCCTTCGAGCGCGCTGGGCGAGCTGATACCCGCGCGCCCAGTGACGCCTTCACCTTGCGCTTCGCGATCGGGGAACAGCACGGCCCAGCGCCGCGGATCGACGCCCTCTTCGCCCAAGGCTTTCGCGAAATTGGGCCAACTCAGGCCGACGACGATTTTCGCTTTCGGCAGGCTAGCGGTGAGGATTTGCGCAGAGCCGAGCACGGCGTCCTGCTCTTGGGGGTGCTGCAGAATCAGCACGCGCCGCTCGGTCGGATACGACACGATGCGATCGCAAACGCACGCCACGCTGGGGCGCTTACAGGTGGCACAAGTAGAGTCAGACACGATTGGGGACGGACTATACGCCGCTTGGAGCGGCCGTGCACACGCTCACCTGCGGTACGAACACGCTGCTCACTTCTCCGCATTCGCAAGGAAGATACACGCTACCTACGAATGCGCGCAGATTTCTCGATGTCTGGAGCTCTTCGCCGCTTTCAAAGGTCACGACTAGGTTGCGTTTGCTGAACGTGAGCGACAGTCCTTCCCCGCTGTGCTTGCCGCTGAACGACTTGTGATCGAAGGCTCCGAGTAGCGTGAACAAGCCGTCCTCGCGCAGCTTCTTGCGTGAAGGCGAACGCAAGCCGCGCGACAGTTGCAAAATGGGATCGAGCTTTGGCACATCCCCGTGGAGGGGCAAGCACGCCACCTGGCTGAGCGTCTCGTCCGCGTAGTAGTGAATCCCGGGCTGCCCATACAGCCGAAAGAAATACGGGATGTCGCCGCGCGCCAGCTGTTCGACTTCGGCATCGAGCAGCGGCGGCCACAGCGACTTTGGAGCTTGCACATAGTCAGCCGTACCGCGCAGCAGAACGCGCAGCGGCGCCTGGCGAAGCTCCGGTAGAGCCGAGAACACCTTCGTAATCTCGTCCGCATGTCGGTCCAAAAATGAAAGGGTGCCCCGGTACGCGCCGGCCATCGTCAACAACTCAGCGACCGCAATCGGCTTGCCCAAAAAGGGCAACACGCGTCGCACGCCGCTCGCATGTCGACAAATGGCCGCGTACTCGGGATCGGCGTCGGGCAGCAACTTCGTCTCGGTCGGCAACGAGAGCTCGGCCAAGATCATCTCGATGTCGAGCGGGCCGAAAACCATGCGACCTCGCTCGTTCACGCCCAAAACCAGGTTTTCCCAGTGCAGGTCCGCGACGCCCAGCCAACTCCAGAGCGCCAGCGATCGCCCAACGATGAGAGCTAGCTCACGTCGCGATTCGGCGTCGAGCGCTGGCAGCGGCTCCAGACGCAGTCGCTCGACTTCACCGCCCAGAGCGCCGCGCGTGCCGAAGAACTGCAGCGTGGGCAAGAAGCCAAAGGCATCCACGCCGAACCCATCTCGAGCGGCCGCGCTATCGAGCAGCACTCGCAGCGGGCTCTCGCTCGACAAGAGCAGCCACTCCCAGAGCAGCGTGCGCGGTTTCTCGATCCGCTCGCCATTCAGCAAAACTCGACGCCCGAAGTTGTGCGAGTCGCCGAGTAACTGGGAAGGGTGGGTCATGGCGGGCGCGGTTTACTAGGCAGCTTCGCCCCGCGCCGCAAGCTACGCGCTCAATGCGCGGGACAAACGCCGGCTTCGCAAACTGCGGTGTCTGCCATTTCTGCAGCGACGCGCCAAACCCCAATCACATGACGTGACGGCAAATTCGGGGCGGACGCGACGCTACCGACGCTGATCGGACTCAGTTGCCCGGAGTGAGCGTGACCGTGATCTTGTCGTAATAGAGCGTGGTTAGGCCCTCGAATCCGGAATCCGTTCCGACGACGAGCCACACGCTGCCGTCGGCTGCGCTGCGCACGGTGAAGTTCGAGAGGGAGAGTGCCTTGGCTTGGTAGGTTGCATCCGGGCAATGCAGCGTGTTGCTGATATCGCCCACCTTGTTGAGATCCGTGCCGCCAACCGATTGCTGACCCTTGTCCAGGTTCAAACGCAGGATCCCTTGCCCGTCCACCGAAGAAGCGGGTTTCGTCGCGGAAGCGCCGATTTTGAAATACACGCTGGTGCCCGGCGCACCACCGATGCCGCCGCAATCCGCCGGCGCATTCGTACCGATGTCGACGCGCAGATCGAGTCGATAATTCTTCGAGGGCGTGAGGCCCGTCACTTGGCGGGTCAAGTACATGAACAGGTCGTCGCTGTGATTGTTGCCGCGCACCATCACGCCGCCACCTGAACCAAGCTCGTTCGGAAGTGAGCTTTGTTGGGCGAGGAGATCGTAAAACGTTTCCTGACCTTGCGGATAATCAGTGAACCCGGACAGCCACCCGTCCATGCTCGTCGTGAAGTCGGACACGAACGACGTGTTGCTCGCGCCTCCGGCACCGGCCATTCCGGACGAACCGCTGTTGCCTGCCGCGCCTTGCATTCCTGCGGAGCCGCCGCTCCCGCCGGCAGCGTTGCCACCAGCACCGTTGCCGGCGCGTCCGCCACTGCCAGTTCCTGCATGTCCGCCGCTGCCCGCACTGCCGCCCGCGTTGTCGCTGCCTGCAGTTCCATTGCCCGCAGTTCCATTGCCGGCGCTGCCGCCAGTGCCGCTCCCGGTGCCGCCGGTATTCGGCTCTCCCGCTTGACCTGAAGCACCACCGCCGCTCGGCCTCGACCCACCCGCATTGCCAGCGCCCGAGCTAGACCCACCCGCGCCATGACCCGAGTGGCCCGCAGCGCCTGCGAATGCTCCTGTGCCATTGCCAGCGTGTGCGGTCGCACCCGCGGCTCCGCCGTCACCAGTGGTCGAAGCGCTCGAACACGCCAATTGCGCGAGCGCACAACAGAGCCCAACCTTTAAGTAAGTCCCACGCCGCATCGGCGAAGAATGAGTGAGGCCTGCGCTTCGTGCAAGCGTCGTCACGGATCCAGGTAGGTCGCTGGCGCACACCGAACGTCGCTCGCAGTCACGAGCGACGTTCAGTTGCGTTTGATTGGCTGTCACCAAGCGGTGGCGAATGCCCAGGACCAGTTACCAGGCGTTGCCTGGATGCAGTAACCGCCATTGCGGGGCGGGGGCACCGATGCCCAGTTTTGGTTGTTGCAGGTCTCGAGCACGCCGTTTACACGCAGCTGTCGCGGGGCGACGAAGTTGCCGCAATTGCCGCCGTGCATGACAGACGTGGTCTGGCGGCAAACCTCACCAGTGCCGAGCGGGCCGGATTGGTAACTGCCATTGATCGTGAAGTTCGTGGGGTTGTTGCACAGACCATCGCACGGTCCGCCGCTGGGCGCGTTCATGAAGCCCATGTAAAGCAGCCGGTTCGGCGAGCCCGCGCCGGGACTCGTGACGAGGTTCGGGGTCGCTTGCGCGATCAGCTGCGAAGCAACCTGTGCCGGCGTCGCAGTCGGGTGCGCACCGAGGTACAGCGCAGCAGCGCCGACGACGTGCGGTGACGCCATGGACGTACCACTGATGGTGCCCGTCAAGAGCGGCTGGATCCAAGTCGAAGTGATGTTCACGCCAGGCGCGAACAGATCGAGGCAGCTTCCGTAGTTGGAAAATTCTGCTTTGGCATCGGTACTATCCGTCGCACCGACGGTGAGCGCGTTGGGCGTGGAACCGGGCGAGTCGAGGCAAGCGTCAGCTGCGTCATTCGCTGCGGCGATGCCGTACGTGACGCCAGCCGCGATGGACGCGGTCACGGCGTCGTTCTCGGCTTGGCTGAAACCGGTGTGGAGGCTGATGTTCGCAACCGCGGGCAGGATGCGATTGTTCGTCAAATAGTCGATACCGGCGATGACTCCGGACAACGGACAGCTACCGAAGCAATCGCAAACACGGATCGAGTGCAGCGTGACCATCTTGGCGACGCCGTAGGTGGCCGAGCCAATCGTGCCGGCAACGTGCGTGCCGTGGCCGTGACAGTCATCCGGGTTGGCGTCATTGTCGATGAAATCGACGCCAGGGATCACGCGCGATCCACCGCCAGCCGCGGCAAATTCCGGGTGCGCCGCGTAGATACCGGTGTCAATCACGTACGCGTGAACACCAGCGCCGGCCTGGCCCGGGTACGTATAGGTGTTGTTGAGCGGCAGGTTCTTTTGATCGATGCGATCCAGCCCGAACGTGGCATTGGTCTCGGTATCGACGAGCGACCCAATCTGGTCGGGTTCGACATAGGCGACGCGGGAATCTGCCTTCAAACCGGCCAGTGAAGCTGCAGGGAGATCGAGCGCAAAGCCCTCGAGCGCGTACTGGTAGGTCCGAACGACCGTGCCGCCATATTGGCTGTTCATCGCGCTGGCGATGTCCGTCACGCCTTTGCCGGTGATGCCGAGCTGCGCCACGCCCTTCTTCAAGACCACGATGTAGCGATCGGGAACGACTCGCGCGGTGGCCAGAGCTGCCGAAGAGCTCGCCACTTCTGCTACCTCGGCGCTCTTGCCGTCCGCAGCGCCACCGGCGCTACAAGAAACCATGACCGGAATTGCTGCCGCGATCGCGGCAATCGTCCACGCGCCAGTGACGCGCAGATACTTCTCTTGCTTCATGCTCATTCCTCCAAATTGGCACTGTGGTGCCGTGGTTCGCCCGCAATCTCACGCGTGATGCCGAACGGCCGATGCGCAGGGCTCGACGTCTCCCGATGGCAAAACCATCGGGCTCCCAGCCGCCTTGTCCCTAGAAATTCGTGCAGTGAAACATCGGCGGTGCTTGCCGCACGCCCTCGCAGCATTAGATTCAGCGGAGGGGCATTCCGTTACACATTACGAGTTCAACTCGTGAGCCGGAACGAGGTATCAAATCTAGCAACACGACTCGTACGGCATTCGAGGGTGCTCGCCGGTCTGGAATCGTTGGTGGATCGGCGCAATTCGCGCCGTCATGGGAAAGATACTTACAACGCTTTGCGTGAATGCTAGTAGCGTCGAGTGCGAGGGAGATGACCGACGAGCGGCCTGCATGGGCAACTCGAAGGCGATACGAAGGGAAGCGGTGGTACCGAGGGTGCACCCGCTCGTGGGCCCAATCGAGAAGGGGACTGCATGGCATCGAGGAAGAATGTCGATATCGGCGAGCTCCGCGCGACCCGCACTCGCCGAGAAGAGCCTCAGTCGCCATGCGAGCAGGGAGCGGACAACACGGAGTTGGGCGGACTGATCTCTCGCTGCAAGCCACGCTTGAAGCGGATGGTCCGCTCGATCTTGCGCGACGATACGGACGTCGAAGACGTGATGCAGCAAGTCTACATGCGCGCCTACTTCAAACAGGGAGGCTACGCCGGCCAAGCCAGCGCCGAGACTTGGCTCACGCGCATCACGATCAATGCGGCTCTCGCGCATCGCCGTACGCGCCGCCGTTGGGAATCGTATGAACGGATCGAAGGCCATGCGGATCAACTTCGCGGCACGGGGCTGACGCCCGAGGAGGGCGTGGCCTTGCGTGAGCTGAGCGAGCTCGTGGGGGCCGCCTTGCAGGCCTTGCCCGCGGAGTATCGCGTGGCCGCAATTTTGCGCGAGGTCGAGGGCATGAGCGGCGATGAGACCGCGCAATTCCTCGGCGTATCTGCGCAACTCGTGCGCGTGCGCTTGTTTCGCGCCCGCGCACTGCTGCGCCAGTATTTACACCGACAACTCGGGCCACAACTCACGCGTGAAGTGCTTCGATCGCCGCTGCCTGCGCGCAGTTAGGGCCGCAATCGTGCCTCGACACGCGCCGGGAACTGGGACGCGGCGCAAGGTGCGCTGCTGGGGCGCGAGCGCCCACCCCGCAGATTGAGCGCAGCGGCGTGCTTTCGCGGCCCGAAACAGCGCGATGGCACGAGGGGCGAAAACCTGAGTAAAGTCTGGCCGCTCGCTCCGCGTCCCAGGAGCGATCGAGGAAGGCGGTTCATGTCGCTCGCAATCAAGTCAACCACGCTCATTACGGCCTTCGGCCTGGCAACGCTCATGCTCGGCTGTGAAGAACAGAAAGAGGCACCTGCCGCAAAACCGAGTGCCTCCGCGGTCGTCTCCGCGACTCCCCCTCCGCCTCCGCCCCCTCCTCCGCCGCCCAAGCTGCGCGATGACTGTCCGGAAGGGTCGAGCGGCGTCGGCACCCAGAACGAGCCGTGTTTGGGCAAGGGCGACTCGCGCATGATGGAGGTGACGTACACGGGCAAGACGACTGACGAAGGTCCGAAGTTCAGCATCGTCAACAAGTCGAAGAACCCGATCTTGTACGGCTCGCTCGTGGCGTACTTCTACGACAAGGCCGGCAAGCAGCTCGAGGTCCCCGGCGAAGGTAAGCCGAAACCAATGCAGACCTGTTCCGGCAGGATCTTCGCTGGCGCAGTAAAGCCCGGGGAAAAGATCTTCATGTTCTTTTCGTGCGTGAAGAAGGCGCACGTCCCCGAGGGAACCGTCGCCATCCAGGCTGAAGTCAAGACCGTGGGCTTCACCGACGACGCCGGTAAAGAGAGCATTTTCTACTGGTCCAATCCGGATTTGGCGCCGAATGCGCGCCCGAAGAGCGATCCCAAGGCGAAGAAGAAATAAGACGTGGAGCGAACACCGCGGGCGCTATTCGGCGTCCGCGGTCACGCCCTCAGACGCGAGCGCGGCCATGCGCTCGTGGCAGCGCGTCGCAGCGACGCTCTCGGCGTCTTCTTCGATCGCCTGCGCATACACGCTTCGCGCCGCCGCTGGCCGGTTCTGACGCTCGTACAATTGTCCTAGCTCGAAGAGCCCGCGCGCGCTTTGCCCGCGGTATCGATGACGACGAGCGCCTTCGTAGTGTGCAATCGCACGATCGAGATTGCCACGCAATGCTTCGACGCGACCGAGCAGGAACAGCCCATTGCGCTCGCTGGAGACACGGATGGCGCGGGCTAACCCATCAGATACGCTCACGAACGCGAGATCATACTCGCCGGCGCTGAGTTCGATCAAAGCGCGAGTGTAGAGCGTCTCGGACCAATAGTAGGGGCAGAGCGGGCGCGCATCGATGCTGCGATACAAGGCCCGTGCCGCGTCAGTGCGGCCCTCGTCGGCGAGAATCCAAGCTTCGAGCATGGCGCCGCCACTTACCGAAATGGGGTTCGCCCGAGGAGTGCGCGTGAGCAGCTTGAGCGCCAAGTCGTTGCGCCCGATGTTGTGGAGCGCTTCAGCGCGGTTGATGTTCGCAATCTCGCAAAGGTCCGGCAAATGTCGACGCAGCAAACCCCAACGAAAGCGACGCGGGGCGAGGATTGCCGCGCGGTACTTGCCCGCGTTGACCCAAATGTCGATCATTTGCGCCGAATTCAGCGGCTTCATGAGTATTGCGGAGGAGACCAACCCTTCTAGCTCGGAGATGGCCAAGCTCGTTCGCGCTTCGTCCGCGAGCAGGCGAATCCGCATGCGCGCCGCGGCAGAGCCTGCGTACGGATTCGGATGGACGTTGAGCGAGACAATCGCGGCCCGGCAGGCCGTACGCCGGCCGCGGTACAGACACCATGTTCCGAAGCGATTGCTCCATTGGAGGCCCCACTGGGCCCAGACTGCGACCAGCAAGAGGGCCGTTGCGGCTGCGATTTCGAGCACCTGCTTCATACCTTCGGCGTGAGGGGTCCGTCACCACGTCACGCTACACGCGCAGATCGTGGATGCAGCGCCCCGAAATGAGATCGAAGACGAGCAGACGCCCTGCGTCGTCAGCGATCAAGGCGTGGTTTGCGCCGAGTCGCACGCTGACGGCGCGCGTGTCCTCGAGCTCGATGACGGACAGCAAGCGGTTCGAACCGAAGCTGCCGAGCATCACCTGCGTGACGAGTGACTCATCGAGCGATGAGACCGCGAAGGAGCTGGCAGCGATTTGGAATTGCAGCGGTCCACCGGCTCTGTTCGGCCCGACTGGCAGCGCGATGTACCCTTGTTCGCGGCTGACAGTGAGCTCATAGGTCCCGTCACGCGCAGGCCCCCAGCGCAGGCACACCGCAGGCCGGCCGGAGCTCACGGCTGCCGCTGATGCCAAAGTCGTGGGGCGGTCGCCTGGCCCGCCTGACTCGACGGGTTTGCGCTCGCGAAGCGTCCACGAAGGCAAATCGAAGCGCACGCGCTCGATGTCTGAGTCAGTATCCGGAGAGCCGACGAAGACGTTGCAGTGTCCAGCGTCGATTTGAATGCCGAGCGCGAGGTTGATTCGACCGGCAACCGGTGTCCGGCGAAGCACGCTGGGCATCTCCTCGAACACATCCAACACGACGAGCTCGGAGTCTTCTCCGGGAGAAACGCCGAGCCGCGCGATGACCCAGGTCTGACCGTCGAAGCTCGTCGCAAATGCATCCGCGCGCAGTTCGCCCCAAAGCCGCGAACGACGGGTGGCGAGGTCGATTTGACTCACGCGCCAAGCGTGGCCGCGACGCGTCAGCGCCAGCAACCGAGTGCCGTCTTGGGAGACGACCAATCGCTCGGCGGGAGTGTCGAAGTGCGAGACGCGTTTGGCTTCCTGATTCAGAACCAGCACACCGCTTTCGCCGAGCGCGACCACGAAGCGCGCCCCACACTCGCAGGCGTCGAAGATCGGGCGGGTGCCGGCGTCTCGCGCTGCAGAGCGGTAGAGCTGCGCTGGCCCCGGCTTGGCTTCGATTGTGGCTGTGGTTCTGGGGAAATCGGCCCGAAATGCGCCGCCGAGCCAATCTGCGACCGTGCCCGCCGTCTGTAGCAGTGAGCGATCGCCCAATACTGCAGCATCTGCCAAGAGCTCGCGAGTGAGTTCACGCGCGAGCGGCCTACCCGATGGCTTGTCGAGCTGCTTGAGCTCGATAGCAACCAGCGCGCGGTCCCGCGCCGCTTGTGGCGTGCGCAACGCGAGCAACGGCTCGAGCGCGGCCAATACGGGCTCGAAGCGTTGCGAATCGAGTGAGAGTTCGAGCGCCAGTCCAGTCACGCCGCCTGCTTCACGAAGCAGAGTGAGCCATTGCAACGCGAGCGGTGCGCCCCCCGGCCGCGCGTACACCAAGCGCGCTGCGGCAAGCCAGCGCCCCGCACTCGCCAAGCGATCGGCGTGCAACAGGCACAGTGCGTTGGCCTGCGTGTGCTGTCCCGAGCGTTCCAGCCGCGCAATGGCGTCGGCAAACGCGCCCTCACGAACGGCAATCGCAAGCGCGCGGTCTTGGTCGCCCGCCAAGAACCATTGCCGGACGATCAAGCCTGGGGCGAGATTCCGCGCCTCGGCGAGCTGCGCAGCGAGCAGCAAGCGCCCCTGACGTTCGAGATAGTCGACCGCGCGCTCCGGCTCGTTCAAAATTTCTGCCAGGAAGAAGGCGGCTTCTTCGTGCTTTCCGGCGGCGGTCAGGCGCGCGAGCACGGCCTCATAGGCGCGGCGGATGTCGCTGAATAGCTCGCCGCCGAGCCCAATCGACGAAGCTTGGCTGCGTGTCGCCAGCGAGATGTTGAAATCCGTGCGTAGAGAGGGCGGGGACAGGGCAGGCGGCGCAGGCTCACCCCTGCCATCACCGATCGGTATCGCGCGGCGCAGCACTTCCATGTCGTCGTGCGCTTCGAGCGCATCGAGCAACGCTTGCAGGTACTCTGCTTGTTTACGCGCGAACAGCGTCATCAGCCGGCTGCGCGCGATCCAGCGCGCAACCACCGCTTCCAAGCGCTGGAGCAGGCCGGGCGCTTTGGGCGGGCTGGGCAACGCATTGCTTTGCCCAGAGCGCTGCGGGAACAAGCTCATCACGAAGCGCACAGCCACGAACAGGGCTCGCATCAAGAACGACGCAATGGGATTCGGTCGGCCGCCTCGCGCGTTCGACGACGACGTCCCTGCGCGCTTGCTCTTCAACGCGGCGAGCAGCTCGGCTTGTTCTTGCTGATGCTCGGCCGTGCGTGCCAGGCGCTGAGCGATCTCGCTTTGCGGATCGAGGGTAGGCTCGAGCCTGAGCGGCGGATCGCCGAGTGACTCGAGCGGCTCGGCTGGCATCACGCGGAATGCGCGCAAATCGAGCCAATCAGCGGGATCGACGGCTTGCCATTCACGCGCCTCGAACGCGCGTGGCGAGCCGCCTTCGATCAAAATCAGCCACGCACCAACGTCGAATGCGGCGCGCTCCGAAGGGCGCAGTGGCGCGCTCATCAGCGTGTTGCGATCGACCGTCAACGGCGCGCCCCAGCAGGATGCAACCGTCAATTGGCGAGGTTGTCGCAAGCGCAGCACGTAGCTTTCGCCGCGCGCGAATACTTGCGCGCCGGGCTCCCAACTGTCCAGCACGCGCCGTTGCAATACCTCGCTGGTCGCGATCCCCGAGCAGAACCAGAGGCCGTGCGCGGTCACCACGCCATGATGAGTCGTACGCCGAGGGAGCAGCGCGCTCATGACGCCGCCAATTGCCGTTGCAAGCGGTGCTTACCGTCGCGATCGACCACGCCCAGCTCGCCTTCGACGGTCACGAACGCGAACGCGCCGCTCTGCGACGCGCGCGCAACCTCCGAGATCGCCGAGCTGGCGGTGAACAGCCTTTGTTCCTCTCGACGCGTGAAGAGACTAATGCGACGGCGAGTTTCATCGAGCGCCACGAAGCCGAGGTCGGTGCCAGTGCTATCGACGCCAATCACCGTCAAGCCCTTGAAGGGATGAAGCACGGCGTCCTCGAGTGGACGGGCCATGTACAGTTCGCGCGATTTGCGGGCCTGGATGCGCAGTTCACCGGTTTCTTCCTCGACCCCGAACATCCAGCCTTCGAGGGCCGAAGCGAAAAATACCGACCGCCAAGCGCAGTTGCCGCGCACCAGCACGCGCTCGTTGAGCGTGTCGATAGCGACCACGCACGGCCTCGGAGACTCGTCACCGTCACTCACGAGCGAATCGACTGCGACCAACGGCGAAGAGGCTCCGGTCAGCATCGCGCGCACTCCGCGGGCGATGATCTGCGCGCGTTTGGTGTTGAAGTCCGCGCGCCACAGGCTGCCGTCAGGAGCGACGAACGCCGCGGTCCGGGTCGCAAACCAGATCAGCGGCCAAAGCGCAGCCGGTCCCTCGCCAATCGGGGTCGGGCATTCGGCAACGAGCACCGGCTCTTTGCGATTCGAGCGCAGCGTGACGGTCGACCCGCGCGCGCACAACCAATGTTGGGTCCCGCTCGACCCCGTAACGCCGATGATCGTACCGGAGTTGTCCGATTGATAGGTTCGCGCCGTACCAGCATGTGCGGTTGCAGAGTTCGGAACAGCGAGCGCGACCAACTGCTCTCGTTCGTTCCGGTAGTAGAGCCGTGAGCCGCTCGGGTTGAGCACTAGCTTGCTGCGCAGCTTCCCCGCGAGCGCATTGGGCGCAGGCTTGCGCTCGGTCTCGAACGGATTGCGCAGTAAGCGCGCGGCCTCGGCCGGAGGGGGTAAGTCCAGGATTCGTTCGCGCGGAGGCAGCCCCGGCGCGCTGAACCGAACTTCGAGCTGAGCGGGCTCGACGACGATGGGTTCTCGGATACTGATGGCCGAGGCCGCGACGTGTGCACCGAGTAGGCGCGGCGAACCGATCCACCACTGTTCGTGATTCGGGAAGCGCTGTTGCCACTCGTGCAAATCTTCGGGGGTGGAACGGCGCGCGGTGCGTCCGTTCAAGAAGGCTCGCACGCTGTGCTCGTCCAGCGTGTGCAGCGGTGGGTCGTCGATGCGATGCAAGTGCTGCCAATTCAAGACCTCGCCTCGAGTCTCGGTTTGATGCACCAAAAGGAGGAGCAGGGCGAGCTGCGCCAAGCGGCAAGCACCCAGTTGATCCGGACCGGCATCGAACAGCGCGAGGCTCGCGCGCGTGGGCGCGGCTTGTCGCCGTGCGATTTGAAAAAACGAATGCTCGACCTGCGAGGCGCGACGCAGGAACTCGAGCGGCAGCGTCTCACGCAGCAGCCATTCCGACGGCAGCAAGCGCTCGTAGCTGCCGCGTCGGGCGATGCCATCGAATCCGTCAACGTCGCCCTGTTCGGCATCGCGAGGTAGCGCGAGCGCCGAAAGCGGCGCGGCGAGCCGATGCATCAATTCGCCCAACGTGGCGGCCACGTCTTCGGGGAACAGATCGAGCTGCTTTTTCCAGCGCGACAGCGTTCGCGCGCTCACGGCAGCTCCTTGGCTTGCGAAACGTCGAACCAGCGACGCACGCGCTCCGGAGACAAGGGTCGCGATTCGGCCAGGCTGATCAAGAGCGGTGGCTCGAAGCTCACTGCCCACGGACCGAGCAGCGGCGCAGGAATGCTCTGACAGTGCCGCACGAGGGCGCGCTCGAAGAGCGCAGTCGGCACGTTTGGAGTCACCGTCGTGGGCAGCAGCAGCTGGGGTGCGGCTTCGTCTTTGCCCAAATAGATCAGCCCATCACACCAGGGTAGGTCACTGGAGCTGCCTTGAAGGAGCAAGAAATCGGCTCCGCGCACCGCGCGCAAGCGCGACAACCGCTGTTCGTCCAATTCCAGCAAGCGTGCGACCAATGATTGAGTTACCTCGCGTAGCGCCAGAGCGGCACTGGGCACGAGGGCAGCTTCGCGCATGCGCGCGTCGATCGAGATCATGGTGCGCGCGGCGCCGTCCCCAAGCGCCCGATCAGCCGTTCGCGCAACGCGGGCAACGGCTCCGGGCGAGCGCTCGCGGGGAAACTCGCGTCGACCTCGCGCAAGATCCCTTCTGCACGGAGCTTCCACGACTCAGGGTCGGCTGACTCCGAAATCTGTTCGAGCAAAGTCGTCGCCGCTTCAGCCAGTCGCGCGGCCCGTGCCCGCGGCCCCGACGAGGCATCGAGTGCCGCAGCGCTCAGCGAGCTCTCGGACTCAGCCAGCAACTCGCGCAGCGTATCGCGAGCCGATTCTTGCTCGGCCTGCGTCGGAACAGCATAAATGAGCGGCCAAAGGTCGCTCCCAGTCGCCACGCGGCGCCCAGAGAGCGCCGCGGCAGCCGCGATCAGGTTCTGCGCGCGCACCAGACGCCGATCGCTGAGCGCGATGCCTGCACGGCGCAAGAGCCGGATCGCGTTGGCGTATGCGGGTTGCACCGCGCTGAGGTCCACCGCACGCCTCGCGGCAACGAGTCGCGTCAAATCGTCGAGGCTTGCCGTGGCGCCCGTGGGCGGCGGTCGTAAGCCAGCGCGGAGCAACTCTTCCAATTCGGTGTCCGGGACCGAGCTCACGAACACACGGGTCAAGAAGCGATCACCGAACGCCGCCAAGGCCGGGTCGCTCGGCAACGAATTGCTCGCCCCCACGCACAGCCGCAGCGGCACGCGAAGCACGGTATTTCCACGCCGAAACTGGCGCTCGTTCAGGATCCCGAGCAGCGTATTCAAGATCGCGGTCGAACCCAGGAACACTTCGTCGAGAAACGCGATCTCGGCCTCTGGCAACATGCCAGCCGTCACGCTCTCCAGCTTGCCTTGCTGCAGCTTGAGCAAATCGAGCGGACCGAACAACTCGCTCGGTTCCGTGAACCGGCCGAGCAAGTACTCGAAGTAGCGACCACCGAGCGTGGTCGCTACACGACGCACCGCCTCGCTCTTCGCGGTCCCCGGTTCACCGATCACCAACACGTGTTCTTCGGCGACGGCTGAGAGCACGATCAATTCGACCAGCACTTCGCGCTCGACGAGGCCTCGACTCACTTGCCGAACGGCTGCTTGCACCCGCTCCGCAACCTCGCGCCCATCACCATCCACCACGTCGCCCACCAGAGTTGTTTCGGTCACGTTCGCCCCCAAACGTATCACGCGCTCGGTCGGTCACCCGGACCGTATTAGTAAAATTTTGTCGCCTAGGCGAAATTCTCGTTGCCCAGGATTGAGATCCGAGTTGGTAATCACGCCTCCTAATCAACCCTGGGAGTGGTGAAGCATGAGTTACCGAGAACGGTTCGTTTGCGGAGGTGCGCTGTTTACGTTGGGCGCCATTGCGGTCCTCACGGGCTGCAGCGCTGGAAGTGATGAAGGCACGGCGAGTATCGCTCGCAAGTCCGGTGATCCGCTGGTGAGTGGTGGCGTAGCGCCGCAGATCAATTCGGCGCCGCTCAGCGCCGCAACCTTGGGCAATGGGAAGGGCCGGATCACCGGCGCGGTTGCGATCGGCGCCACACCGGACGCCGCCGCAGAGCTATTCCGTCAAAGCCGCGTGGTCGCGTTGGGGATCGACAGCGACGACCTCAAGCCCGCACAGCTCTCTGCTTCTGCGCCACTCAAAGGCGCCGCCACGGCGGCCAGCAACGGCGTGGGTTTGATGTACGATCCCGCGACCGGCAAGCCCAAGTTCCGTCTCTATCGTTACGAGCAGCACCGCGATGGCATCCCGGTGTTCCGCGCGGGCTTGCGCACGCTCGTTCGCGAGGACGGCGATCACCCGGTGGTGTGGGCCAACGCCGATCTGCGTTCGATGGGCAATTTCAGAGTCGCAGGAGGCTCGCCGTCGCGCGCCGTCGACCTCGACAAGTCACTGCAAGCGCTACGCAATCATGGCGGGTCGTCCGGACTGCCCGCGCCGAGCGCGCTCGGCAAAATCAGTGCCCCGACGCAAACGATCTTTGCCGGCGTGGATGGCCAAGAGAGCTCGCCGCGATTGGCGATGCAGTACACCGCGCAAGCCGCAGACGGGGCCGGCAAGTGGACGTTCGTCGCCGATGCCGAGACGGGCGACATCTTGCACGTCGAGAGCAACGTGCACTTCGACGTGACGGGCTTCGTCGCTGGAAAGGTGATCACCGGCGCCGAGTCGATGGATTGCGGGACCGTGGGCATGGCCTACCTGCCCTACGCCAATCTCACCTCGGCGTTTGGCAACGCCGTCACCGACAAGTCGGGCGCGTACACGCTCAAACAGACCGGCACCGCTCCGTTCAACATCGTGTCGAACATGACCGGGAAGTACTTCACGGTGGACGACAACGGCAGTAGCGACACGATCACGCTGCAAGCCACGCCAGGCGGACAAGCGAACTTCCTGCACCCGAATCTGCAAACGCTGCCGGAAAACGTGCTCGCGCAGACCAACGTCTACAAGGCCGTCAACGAGATGCGCGACATGCTGCTCGCAGCCGTGCCGCAATATCCGGTGATTGCGAGCCAAACCAATTTCCGCGTCAACGTCAACGTCACGGACACCCAAACCTGTGATCGCACGGGCGGCGCCTGGTACGACGACGATAATCAACCGCGCACGCTCAACTTCTGCCCGCGCAACACAGAGCGCGCCAACACGGCCTTCCGCAGCATCATCCACCACGAGTACGGTCATCACATCGTCGACTCGGCCGGCAGCGGCCAAGCCGCGTACGGCGAAGGCTTCGCCGACACCGTGGCCATGCTGTTCGCCAAAGATCCGAAGATCGGCACGGGCTACTACTTGAACCAGTGCAGCACGCCCCTGCGCAACGCGAACTCCACCTGCAAGTACGACGCAACGCAGTGTTCGTCGTGCGGCGGCGGCTATTACGACTGCGGCAGTGTGCTTTCGGGCACGGTTTGGGACATTTGGAAGCAGTTGGACATCACGTCGCCCGCGACCTCGGGCGATCTCATCCGTCAATTGGTGTTCAGCTCGGTGCTGCTGCATTCGGGCACGGCCATCGACTCCCAGATCGCGGTCGACATGCTGACGCTCGACGACAACGACGGGCTGCTCGAAAACGGCACTCCGCATTACAAGGAGATCTGCGCCGGGTTCACGGCGCACGGCATGACCTGCCCGGCCATCCAAAGCGGCTTGGTCGTGAAAGGCGTCGACTTGAACTCCGAGGGTCTGAGCGCCGGACCGTTCGCGCCCGCGAGCACCACGTACACCTTGTACAATCTGGGTCCCCAGCAAAGCATCGCCTTCTCAGTGGCAATCCCCACCGGGACGCGCTGGCTGACCACGAACAAGACCAGCGGCACGATCGCGCTCGGTCAATCGACCACCGTCACTCTAACGGTTGATCAGACGCAAGCTGCGGCGCTCGGCGATGGCCGATACACCGCGGCAGTTCAGTTCGCGAATACGACCTCGGGGGTCGGCACGGTGAGCCGCGACGAGAAGCTCCGCGTCGGCGCGCCGGTGCCAATCTACACCGCGAACTTCAACGACGGCTTGCAGGGCTTCACCCCGGACGGCCAGGACGAAAACCTGTGGCACCGCTCGACCGCGTGCGCCGACAGTCTTGCCGGACACTCCACGCCGGGCAGCCTCTATTACGGCAAAGACAGCGTGTGCAACTACACCACGCCCATCCCGGTGTTCCACGCCATCAATTCGCCCGAGATCACCATCGCGAATCCCCAAACCGCCGAACTTGCCTTCAAGTACATCTTGAAGACCGAAAACAGCTCCTCGGCAGATGCGGCATCGATGTGGATCTCGGTCAACGGCGCTGCCTTCAAGATCGTCGCGAGCAACAATCAAGTCGCAGATCAGAAGCTGAAGGAGACCAACGCCTGGACCGACATTCGCTTCGACATCTCGAAGTACCTGCCGGCATCCGGCTCGACGAAGATCAAGCTCCAGTTCTCGTTCAACGCTGGAGACATCTACGCCAACTCCACCACAGGCTTCGCAGTCGATGACGTGATCGTCTACGCACAAACCGGAACCACCGGTCAGCGTCCGTGCGCCGGCTACTGCACGAATCCGACCACGTTCAGCGTCAGTGGCAGCAGCAGCTACCAAGCCAACAACTTGGGCACCGCGGCAACCTGCCACGAAACCACGAGCGTGCTGCACGGTGGGAATTGCGGCAACTTCGTCAGTCCACGCAAGCTGTACGTGAATGGCGTGGCCATGACCTGCAATTGGGCGAACTGGGCGTCGCTGCCGGCGGCCAAGAACGGTGGCTACTGCGTGTACACGACCAGCGGTAACAACAGCTGGGCGGGCTTCACCGTCTGGTGAAGTGATTGAAACTCGGCGCGGGCTCAAGCGAGGGCCCGCGCCGGCTCGACTCCGCTCGGTGGTTCTCGGACCCGCTCAGTTGCAGGTGCGGCCCGAAGCGCAGAAATCAGGCGTCACACCCAACGCCACCAATGAGTCGAAGAGCAACTGGGCGGTGTACTTTGGATTGTGAACGCTGAGCCCAGAGCCGCGCGCGACGATGAAGTAATTGTAGAGTGCGCCCGCGATGTCGGCCGAGACCTTGAGATTCGCGAGCACGACATAGCTCGGCATCGACCGATCGAGCGCGAAGTCGTCGTCCGCAAGTTGGTCTTCGTTCAGCTGGTTCGTCCCGTCGCGCGTCAGCAGCTTGCGGTTGTTCAGCTCCGTGCGCAGCGCCCGAAGCCGAGCCTTCGTGTTCGATTGGCCCGCGTTCACGTCGAAATTGTCGAGCGCCCCGTGGCAACCGGTGCACGACGAGGTGCGCGCATAGAAGGAGTGATCGCCAATGCCCATATTCTCGGCGATCGGGGGCATGTGGCAGCGAACGCAACCGTTGCCAGTGCTACCCGTGCCAGTGAAGTTTTGATGCGCGCTGTTCGTGTACGTCAGACCAGCGAACTGATAACCACCCTTGCCGCTGTAAATGTCCGTCTGCGGCCCCTCGTGCGGCCCCCAATACGCGCTACTGATGTTGTTGCTGTCGCCGATGTAGTTGGTCACATCCATGCGTGATTTGTGACACCAGACGCACGAGTTTCCCGCGCCGTACTTGCCCGCGTTGGTGCCATCGGAAACGCCCACGGCCGAGCTGCGCTCGATCACGGCTTCATCGTTGGCAGTCACCGGCGTACGCAGCGTGAATGAGCCCGGCTCGTAGTCAGCTCCGGTGACGTGCGGATCCTTCTCGACCGCGTTGTGGCAAGTATTACAACCGACTTGAGCAACGGTGGTATCGCCAAGATAGCTCACGCCAACCATCAGCCCGGCACCGTCAGTCTTGTAATTGATCTGACCGCGATCAAGCGCGACAGGCCCGCTCGCAGCCAACCCGTGCCCAACATTGCCGGCCACACGCAGCTCGATGGCGTCCGAAGCATGACAACTTCCGCACGGCGTCTGCCCCGTCCACTCGGCGACTTCCGCACCGTTGAGGTTAGCGACGTAGGCCGCGTAGTGAGTACTGGTCTTCCATTGCTCGACGATGCCGCTGAAGGTGTGGCAGGGCTTCATGCAGCTCGCGTTGAGCGTCCCTTCAGGAAGCGTCGCAGCTTCACCACTCGGCCCCGGATCGCCCTTTTCACCCGGTTCGCCTTGTGGGCCTTGCTCGCCCTGCTCGCCCGCGGGCCCCTGAACCCCCTTGGGTCCCTGCTCACCCTTGGGCCCTTGCGGTCCGATCTGCCCGTCTTCCCCATCCGCGCACGAGAGCAGACTCAAACCAAGCGCAACCAAGCACACCGCGCTGCGACGAATCATCATGAGCATAGGGGCTCCTCGGCCGTGCCGAGACAGTCACACGCTGTCTGACTCAAGTCAACGACGAGCAAGGGAGTTGCCATTACCCAGCACTCCCATGCGGACTCGGACTCAACCTCACTACGTTCGCCCCGCTGCTGTTTCAATACCGACATGTTCGGGCCGAGCAAGACCAGATTAGCCCGCTGAAGAACGCAAACAACGTTTCTTTAGGTTTCGGCCACGCAGGAACGGGCGCGCAAGAACGCCGAGTACACCCGACGAGCTGCCCGGTTCGGCGTGACTCGCCACAGCAGCCACGCCTGCCCTCATTGTAAAGGAGCACTCAACGTCGCACTTCGATCCGCCACCGCCCCCCAAAGCGCCGAATCAGTAGCGAAGCGCGATGGCGAGTACGCGCTCTTTGCCGCCTTCGACCACGAACTTCGACTCCTGCCAAGTCGGAGCGCTCATCGCGTACGTGTGATTGTTGGAGACGCCATAGCCCTCCAGCGGAATACCGAGCCGATTCCGGTCGCATTGCCGATTGTCATTCTCGTCGTGGAGCACGACGACCGCGTACGTGCCGGGAGCCACATTGTCGAACACGCAACGCGCCGACGCACCCGCGATCCTCACGCGCCGTGCGACGATACCCGTCCCAGTGCGCGGAAAGCCCTCGGCAGAGGCGTGAAGGCGGCAAACGAGCGACCCTTTGCTGTTGCGCAGGGGGCCGACGTTCACCGAAATCGTCGCGGTACTGGGCGCGGGTTCCGCCTGGGCGATGCCAGAGACGAGCATTCCGGCAAACGCGAGGCGCCCCCAACAAAAGAAAGCATGCCTTGCCATGTAAGGTCGCAAAACGTAGCGCCAATTCCGCAAACGTCCCGCAGCTTCGTTGCGCCGTTGAACGCTTCGTCAGGCGAGGTAGGCACGGCGCCTACTTTCGAGCGCTCGTTGATTGTCGATCAACCAAAACCGCCCAACCGTCGGAAGACATCAGTGGAATTTTTTGGAATGGGCGCCCGCGCTCCAGCATCGCACCTCAAAGCCCGCCGTGTTGCCCGCCTCTGGGCACTCCTTGAGTTTGAACCGCCGAAACGCCAGAAGAGTCTCCGACCACCCCCCGTATTTTTACCTCAGCGGGCGCGGCACAATGATGTCGTCGTTGGTGCCGAAGCGACGATCGGGACCTGCTGAGCTCACCGTCACTTCTTCGGCCGTGCATTGCAGGCGATAGGGCTGAGCCCACGGGTCGCGCGTGGGCCATTCTGTATCGAGCGTTTTGTCGGCAACGAGCTGTTCGATCGTGGGGCAGCTCGATGAGTTGTTCATGGCCTGCCACTGCTGAATAGCGGTGCGGATCACGCGTGCGCTGGTCTGCGGGATGCTTTGCGGGTCGGCGCAATAGTGGCCACGATACAGCACGTACGCCGCCGCCAGCGCGAAGGCGAACAGCACAATTGCGGCTACGGCCAGAATCACGCGCATGCAGGGCCTAGGAACGCGCGTCGCTCGACTTCGATTCCTCGATTGAGGTCAGGGCTCGCGACGTGCTCTGAGCTACGCGACGCACTCGGACGCCCGCGCCCGCTAACCCAAAAACCATGGCGCTTGGTCAGGTCCGATCACGACCGTAGCGGTTGGGCCCCTCGGTACCGCGCGTACACCCTGCCTCGATCAGCTCCCAGAGGCCGCCGATCACCGGCACCAGCGCGATGAAGATCCACCAGCCCGACTTATCCAGGTCGTGCCAACGCTTCACGCTGCCCGCGAGTGCGATCCAAAAGCACGCGATCCAGGCCAGCAGGAGCACCAGTGTTGCGATCCCGCGGTGCTCTCCGAGTAACACGGCCAGGATCCCGGCGATCACCAGCGGCACGATCGAAAGGGCGCGCGTGGCCCAATATAGGCGTCGGGGCACCCGGCCTTCGAGCGAGAAGAGGATATCTCGCCAGCGGGGCCGGCGCACCGCTTCTGGCCAGTCAGCGGTCGGCGCCGCGTAAGGATTGATCGGATCGGTCACTTGACCCCCCCGCCGCGCTCAGGGCGCGGCGCTCGACAACACCGTAGTACCGATGATCTCCGTCGCGTACGTCTGAGCGGTGTTGTAATCACCCCGCTCCCACAGGAGGAAGGTGTGATTGGCGTCCCAGCGCGGAACGACTGGGCGCAGGTTGTCTTTCGTGGAGTTTTCAGTGAGCTGCGCCCACTGGAAGGTCGCGCCACCATCGCAGGTCACGCCCATGAAGATCTCGTGCTTCTTGCTCGCCACTTGCATATCTGTGCGCGGATCGAAGGTGGATGACAGGAAGATCACGTTTGGATTGTCGGGGTGCGCCGCGCCGAGACCGGTGTAATCTTGTTCGTCCGGGTAGAGCTTGGGGCCTGCCTTGACGAGGTATTTGACCGTCCACGCCTTTCCGTCCCAGCGCGCGTAGATCAGGCGCTTGTCGGGATCGGCGCCGTCTTTGTCGGGAGTCGAGTCGGGAAAGTCCGCGCGGCCTTGGCCCATGACGACGATTGTGCCGTCGTCGTAGCGGACGATGTCGTGATTCCAGAATCGATAGAGCGGAATCGTCCCGCCCGGAGTTTTGATCATCGCGCCGTGCGCGACGATGGACGTGAACTTGTCGATGTTCTGCGCGGTGGTGTCGCCTGCGTTGTCGTCGACGACCTTGTCGGTGCTGTCATACAGCTTGCCGGCCTTGTAGTAGCCGTGGAAGAGGCTGGTCTTGTCGTCCCGCGGGTGGGCTTGGGTGGCCACGAAATCAATGCGGTCCGTGCCGTTGCCCCAATACTTGTAGTAGCCAGCGACGTAGCCGACCGTGGGCGTTGCCGTGAGTCGACCGTACAGGCTCCAGGTGTTGCCGCCGTCACTCGAGGAGAGCATGGCCGGGCTCGTGCTGATCGAGCGCACGGCGCTGAAGATCTTGCTTTCCGACGAGAGATACCAAGGATTGGCGTAGGTGATCTTGTGCGGTGAATTGGGATTCATGCCGGCTTCCCACTCACAGCCATTTGGCGTCCAGTCGTAGATCTTGGACGACCACTGCGTGCCGTCGAACACGCCGTAGTAGCTATTGCAGTTATCGCGATGGGTGGCCCACATCGCGACGTACTTGCCGTCAGGCATGACCACGAAACCGGGCGCGTTGTGATCGTCGGGATTGAGCTTACCGCCGAGGTTGTACTTGGTCTTCATCCCGGTCGCGAAATCATAAATGACGGCCTCGGGTTGGCCGTTGCGCGCGCTGCCCGTCGCGACCGAGCCGATGACCGCTTTCTTGGCCTTGGTATCGACGACGACTCGCTCGTCTTGGTACCAGCACCAACCGCCATCATCGTTGAACTGGATGATGTCTTTCGAGGCGATGGCGGCGGTGGGCAACGTGGGGCACACAACTGGCGCGCTGCCGCCCGTGCCCGGCGAACCACCGCTGCTCGTTCCGCCAGTGGCAGTGCTGGGCGAACCACTGGTTCCATCCGGGCTCGAGCCACCCGTGGCGCTGCCGCCCGTGCTCGTCCCGCTGCCGCCGCTACTGACCGATCCGGAAACACCGCTGGCAGTGCCGCCCGTCGTGCTCGTCGTTCCTCCGCTGCTGGTTCCTCCGCTGCTGGTTCCTCCGCCGGGTGCCGGAGTGTTGTTGCTCTCCTTGGATGAGCAAGCGGCGGAAGCGAGCAACGTCAACAGGAGCGGCAAGCCAAGACTGGTTCTCTTCATGACAGGGCGCGAGTGTAGCCGCGCTGGCCGGCCAGGAGCCAGCAAAACTCGAAGAGCGCTAGTTCGCGGGGGTCGTGCTCCCACTCGTGGCGCGGATCGCATCCACCTCCAGTCTCGCGACCAGATAGCACAGGAGTCCCATGCGACTCGACACTCGCAGCTTGCGGTAAACGCTGGCGATCTGATTGGCGACCGTGCGCACGGAGGTCTGACGACGCTCGGCAATCTGAGCGTGACTGTTGCCGTCGATGACCATCGCTACCACCGATAGCTCACTGTTGGTTAGCTTGCCCCGAAGCGGCAGTTCGAAGCGCTCACTGCGCAATCGGACATCGTGAGTTTCGCCAGACACGAGCTCGACGTGCACGCCCGTGCAACGCGCGCGCCTTCGTACGGCGTGAAGCGCGAGCACCAACAGCGCCGGAATGCGATTGCTACCGCCCGGGAGCCCCATCGCGCGCAAGCAATCACCCACCGCAGTTGCCACCGTCGAGACCGAATAGCCGGTCTCGATCGCCACGACCTTCAAGGATTCTCCCAGCAAGACTCGCTCGAACATCTCGATGCGGTGCGCGCTCAGCCTGCTGATTTCGTCGGCGACCGGGCTTGCACCCAGCTGAACGAAGTAATGGGCGTCGGTGGCACCGCTGCCCACGATCCGTGCACGCCCCGAAATGAGCTCCGGCCAGACGCTGGAAAAATCGGGGGCAGAAGCAAACCAGTTCGATATCTCGGTCGCCATGGATGTCTCCGAATTCAGTGGCTCGGCCCCAATCGGGGCGTGAGCTCTTGGTTGACGTGCCGGAATGGACGCGCGACGCGACGGGGTGTGAGCGAAATTCGCCACTCACCAAGCCGGTGAAATCGCATTGAAATGGAGCGTGGGCAGCACGAGAGCTACTCCTAGAACGTGATGTCCCTCCACAATTGCCCGCCCGCCATCGTCGCGGCTTGTCTCTCCAAACGCTCGCTGCTGCTCGGCTTCTGTCTGCGCTGGACGCGCGGCAATTTGAGTGAAGCCGAGGATTTGCTGGGCGACGCCTGCGTGCGGATCATGGAAGGTGGCTATTCAGCCGGCGTTCGCGTCGCGCGACCCATCGCGCTCTGGGCAACGGTGATCAACAACTTGGGTCGCGATCGCGCCCGGCATCGCCGCCGCTGGCGGTTCGATGTGCGGGGGCCAGACATGGACTCGTTGAATGATTTGCCAGCGCACACGGTCAGTGCGGAACACCAAGTCATCGTGAACGAACGCCTCGAGGCCACGGCCCGCAAACTCCAGAGCCTGAATCAACGACAACGAACGGCGATGTTGCTCAGAGGCGGCGGCCTCGGCTATTCACGGATCGGAGAGTCATTGTGCACGTCGCCGGCAAATGCACGAAAGCTCGTAGAAACGGGCCGCAGATTTCTGAATTCGGGCGATCGAAGCAAAGCCTCGCGCAAGCCGGCAGCGTGCTTTCGGAGCGCAACGCGCCCCAGCTCGATTGAGTCGTGACATGGCGATCCTGCAAACCTCGAATGGGCAAGTAACGGTTCCGTGTCGCACGCTGATCGGGAGATCGAGCTTGGCCGACGTCGTGCTGCAGAGCCGGCGCGCGTCGAACGAACACGCATCGCTCGGCTGGTATTCGAATCATTGGGTACTGCGAGATCTGGGCAGCAGCAATGGCACGACCGTCGACGGTCGCCTGCTGGACCCGCGAGATCGCATCGTGCTCACCGTCGGGAACACGTTGCAGTTCGGCGGAGACGCAGAAACGTTGCACGTCTTGGACGTCGCGCCGCCTCCTCCTTGTGCGGTTCTGCTCGGGCCACAGTCGTGCACCTGGGGACAGCGCACGCTGCTCGTCTTGCCGAACGAGAGCGCCCCGGAAGCGAGCGTGTTCTTCGTCAATGGGCGTTGGCACATCGACGACGGAGCTCAGACTCGAATGCCGGAGTGCGGTGACATCGTGCAGCTGCCAAGCGGCCACTTTCGGCTGCTCTTGCCGGATGACCCAGATGCCAATGGCTTCACTGCCGGCCATGATCTGGAACTGAACAAGCTGGAGCTCGTGTTTCGCGTCGGATCGAACGCGGTGGTCGTTCACGTGGTGCAAGGTTCGGCGGACGTGCGCCTGCCCTCGCGCGCGTGCCTTCATACCCTGTTGGCCCTTGCCCGGCTGCGCAGAAGCGCTGCGGTCCAAGAGGGCGGTTGGGTTGGGACGGCAGAGCTCGCGGAGCTGCGCTCGTGCAGCCCGGAGAAGATCAACGTCGACGTTCATCGCTTGCGAAAGCTGTTCGAAGAAGCGGGCATCCACGACGCCGCGAGAATCATCGAGCGAGACGACACGAAGAAGCTACGCATCGGCGTCGAGACCGTGCGAGAGGTTCAGGTTTGAGGCACCCCCTAAAAAAATACCTAGCTGATTTGAGCTAAATCCGCGGTGCCCGATCGCGGACGCTCGGTTCAAACAGCCGACTCCGCGAGATATACTGCCTAACGTGGAGCAACCATTGTTGGCCGGGCAAGTCATTTCGGGTCGGTTTCGACTCGAGCGGCTGCTGGGTCACGGCGGCATGGGTACCGTCTGGGAGGCACGCCACCTGTCGCTCGAGACCCAGATAGCGATTAAGTTCTTGAACGCGGACCTATCGCGTCGGCGCGACGTCTTGGCGCGTTTTTCCCGCGAAGCAACCTCCGCGGCGCGAATTCGCAGTCCACACGTGGTCAGCATCCTCGATTCGGGATTCACCGATGATGGGCGCGGATTCATTGCCATGGAACTGCTGCACGGCGAAGACCTGGGTAAGCGGCTGAATCGCTTCGGCAGGTTGGGCGTCAGCGAGACGGCGCAGGTCGTCACACAGATCTGCCGCGGTCTCTCCAAGGCTCATTCGGTCGGCGTCGTGCATCGCGATCTCAAGCCCGAAAACATCTTCGTGGTCGAGGAAGAAGAGTCGTTCACGATCAAGATCCTCGACTTTGGAATCGCCAAATCGATTGGATCTGAAGCGGCAACCCACAAGACGGACACCGGGCAAATCTTGGGCACTCCGCTGTACATGAGCCCAGAGCAAGCCCTCGGGCGGCCGATCGATAGCCGCTCCGATCTGTATTCGCTGGCGGTCGTTGCCTATCGCTGCCTCACCGGGAGACCGCCGTTCATGTGCCCGGCGGTCGGCGAAATGATCGTGGCCGTCAGCACGCAGCAGCCACCACCGCCGTCCCGCTTCGACGGAGCGCTACCCACCGCGATCGATGACTGGTTCCTTCGCGCATTGGCCAAGGAACCGAGCGCGCGTTATCAAAGAGCGAACGACTTGGCGGAGTCATTCAGCCTCGCCTGCGGAGAGGCGCGAAGCAGCGGCCCACCAGCGCACGACTCACCGCGGATCACGCCAGACCGCACGATCCGCACCTCGACTCTGTATGATCGGCCGGACCACGTACTTCCGTCACATGAGGAGGTGGCCACGACGATCGAAGCCGCGCAGCTCTCCAGCGGAAGACCACGCTCGTTTCGGCTCCGCTGGGCTGCAGTCGCGGTCTCCACATTGCTGGCGGCCGGGATCGGGACCACGGCGTTCCTGACTCACCGCGCACGCTCGCTGCCACCCGCTCCCGTCGTCTCGGCACTCAACGCGGCACAACCGGCCGCACCTGTGCCCCCGCTTACGACGACCCATGAGTCGCCCGCGGCTCCAGGCAGCGGCGCCATGGCATCTCAACCGCCCGCGTCAGCCCCGAAAGCGACGATAACTCGTCCGCAAAAAGGCCCGTCGCCGGTCAACAGCGTGGTGGTCTCCGAGACCATCTCTGCGGCTCCGGCTGAAACCGCGTCAGCCGCGCTCAAAGAGCCGGAATCGCCGCAGCCTGTCGCATCCTCTAAACCCTCAGGCTTAACAATCGACCGGGGTTCCCCATGGTGACTCGTACCTCGTTCGCGTTTCTCCGAGGAGCAACGCTGGCGCTGTGCATTGCGCGCGTCGCCGGCGCCCAGCCGAGCCCACAGCCCACGCCTGAAACCACGACGACCCCGGCCGCTGAAGGAGTCGATGCTCGCCCAGCCGTCGACGCGCTTCCAGATCGACTTGCTGCGCGACGGGCCGAAGCGGAAGGATACCGCCTGCGCGCACTGCGTCTGTACGACACCGGCAACTTCAGTGCCGCACGAGCCGAGTTCCAGCACGCCAACCAGATTTTACCGAGTTTTCGACTGCTCTATAACCTGGGAGTGGTGAGCATGGCACTCGGCGACTCGGCCGCCGCGTATGACTACTTCACGCGTTTTTTAGCCGAGGGTGCGGGTTCGATTTCAGCCGAGATGCGCACCGAGGTCGAACTGCAGTTGCGCGATCTGGCTGACCACGTGGCAATCCTTCGAATTCGGCTGACCACCCCTGGCGCCAAAGTATTCATCGATGACACGCTGCTCGGCGTTGCGCCGCTCGCGCAGTCCGTTCGCGTCAACGCGGGTTCGCGCAAAGTGTGGGCCATGACCGAGAGTGGCTCGACCACGGCACAAACGGTCGAACTAAAGGGGGGTGATACCGTGTCCGTCGAGCTGAAGCTCTTGCTCACCGCTCCCCCGCTAGTTCCGCCGCGTAAGCCTATTTTCTGGCTCGGTTGGGGCAGCACGGCGGTGCTCGCCGCTGGCGCAACCTTCGCCGGCTTCAGCGCGCTGAGCGCTCACCATCAATACGAAGACGAACTGGGCAGTGTCGATGCCTCACGAGACGAGCTGGACAAGCTCGACGCGCGAGCTACTCGCTGGAGCGTCACGGCTGATGTGTTGGCTGGCGCAGCGGTCGTCACCGGGATCTATTCCTTGTACGTGACGCTACGGCGACCGCCCAGTAGCGCGCACGGGGCTACCGCTCCGGCGAGCCCCTCAGCGACTCGAAGTGTGATTTCGCTCACATTCTGAGTGGAGTTTCGGGAATCGTGTGCTCCATGTGTCCGGACGACACAATCGCGCGAGCAGCGATCGATGAATATATGACTAATGAGATCCACGGGAATTCGAGGACTCTCGACTAGCCCCGAGCTTGTACAGCGGCGCCAAACTCGGTAAGACTAAAAGCGGGAAGCCCACTCCTGCGCTCGCTTTGGACGAGCGCGAGGGCTTGCAAATCTACGACCGTCACCAAGGGAGGATTCTGAATCATCATGGCAATCAAGAAGACGAGGAAGAAGGCCGCTGCCGTTCGAGCGCCGAGCAAGAAGAAGGTCGGCAAGAAGAAAGCGGGCAAGAAGAAGGGCAAGAAACGAATTGGCGGCGAAACGCCTGAGCAGGCGACCCCTCAGCAAGTCGTGTTGAGAATCCGTGCGCTGATGGATCTACCGGGATACGCACCTGTGGCTGGCAAACACAGTTTTCTGTGCAAGGGGATCTGCCGCTTCAGCACGATCTTGGCCAAAAAGTTCCCCTACTAGCGATTCGCGACCCAATGCCGACGGTCGAAGGAACGGAAACCGAGCGAACGAGTCCCGCGTCGGGTCAGCCGAGGCGGGAGCGGTTCGCCGCCCACCGCGGACTCGCCGAGGTATATCGGCCTTGCGATTTCTTCGTCGTTCGCACTTCCCTCCTGCCATTTCGGCGTCTAGTCGACTGGAATAGTCGCTCCGCTGAGTTCGACCAGGACGCTTCGTGGCTCGCGCGACGCGCGTTTCTCATCAAAGGGCTGAAGGAGGCCTTTGCGGAAAGCGCGCTACGCGAAGCAACATTCCTGGCTTCCGCGGAGCTCGAACGTGCTGTAGCGGCTGCTGGCGACGAGCTACCCGAAAAGTTACTGCGGCCGCTCACGCGTTACCTGTTCCGCGCCGCTGGGCGCGAAGCTCCGTTTGGGCTGTTTGCAGGCATTTCCTTGGGCACGGTGGGCGAACGAGACCGCTTCGAACTCGACTCGCACCTGGAGTATCGACGCCACACGTCCGTCGCTGTCAGTTATTTGCAGCAGATCCTCAGCGAGCTCGCGGCGCGCAGCGACACGCAGGATTTCGTGCCGCATACGCTCAATCCGACCCTGATGCGCTTCGGGCGGCACTATCGCTTTGCGAGCGTCGACGCGAGTGACTCGGGGGGCGCTTTCGTCCCGGGCCGTGTGATCGAGGTAGAGAGCACCCCACTACTCGAGTGCGCGGCGAGGCTCGCGACCAACCGTGAAACACCGAAGCGTTTGGCACAGCTGCTTTCGAAGTCGCGCGTGCCCTATGAGGCCGCACGTGACTTCGTGCAGTCGTTGTGCGAGGTCGGCTTCTTCGTGCCGTCATGGTTGCCCGCGGTGACTGGGCAATCGCCCCTTCGAGCGGCGCTCGCGGCACTCGCGACCTGCCCACCGGCAGCATCGGCCCACGCGCTACTGAGCGCCGTAGGCGAGCAACTCGCGCAAGCGGACTCGACGAGCCTTGGCAGCAGCGGCACGGCGTATCGCGCGGCAGCAGAGCGTCTGAGTAGCCTCACTCCGCCGGCGGGAGGGCGCCAAGCGCTGCAGGCGGAGCTGTACAAGCCGGCACCGCGGCTAACGATCAGCGCACAGCTCTGCAGCCGCTTCCTTGCGGCGGCAACCCTGATTCAACGAACTGCGTCTCAGCGGCGAGACCCAGCGCTGGCTGACTTTCGTGCTCGGTTCACGGCGCGCTATGAGGCCCGTCGCGTGCCGCTCAGCGAGGCGCTCGACAGCGATCTCGGCATTGGGTTCGAACGGCCCAACACTTACTCGGCAGATTCACTCATTCGTGACATTCCGAGCGGCGCGCGAGTCAGCGAGACGCAAGTGTTCGACGGCTACGACCGTGCTCGACTGAATCTCTTGACGCGTGCGTTGAGCAACCGACAAATCGTCTGCGAGCTCGACGAAGCAGCTCTGCAAGCCTTTCCCGACGCTCCCCTAGACACTCAGGCGGAGTCCTTTTCGGTGTTTGCTCGGCTCGCGCAAAGCAAAGGCGGTCGACCTTTGATCGTGGCCCCGACCGTCGTGGCGCCATCCGCAATCTCCACGCTAGCTCGCTTTTGCGCGTCCAATCCACAGCTGAACGAAGTCGTGCATCGACAGGCGGCGCTGGAACGTGAGCTGGCGGGCGACGTGATCTTGGCGGACGTTGCCTACGTTCCGGACAACGACGGCGTGAATATCCTGGTACGGCCCGTCCTCCGCGAATTCGAGATTCCCTATCACGGAAAATCGGGGGCGCCGCTCGAGCAACAGATCGCCATCGCCGATCTTCAGGTCTCGGTCGAAGCCGGGCAGATCGTGCTGTATTCCAGCGTGCACCAGCGGCAAGTGAAAGTCCGCATCACCAATGCGCACCATGTTGGCGATACCGCGCACCTGCCGATCTACCGCTTCCTCGGCGCATTGGATGGGGACGATGGCGCGCTCTCCGGGCGCTGGTCTTGGGGCGCATTGGATGACGCACCGTTTTTGCCCCGCGTCGTGCACCACGACATCATACTCAGCCTTGCTCGTTGGCTCCTGACCGAGACCGAGCTCGAACCAATTACGTCGTTGCATGCAGAAGCTGCATTCAGGTCGTTTCAGCAGCTGCGAGTCGATCGACAGCTGCCGCGCTGGTTGACGCGAGCCGATGGCGAGCTGCGCTTGCCAATCGATCTCGACAACGAACTGAGCGTGGAAGAACTACTCCACGAAGCGCGGCAACGGAAAAGCCTCGCGCTGCAAGAGCTCTTCCCGGGCCACGAGGAGCTTGCGGTTCACGGCCCCGAAGGCAGCTTTGCGGGAGAGTTCGTGGTGCCCTTCGTCCGCCGCCAGGCCTCGAACGAGCAAGTGGCCCGCGCTGCGCAATCGAGCACGCAGCCTTCGCTCGCCACGCGCCGGCATGCCCCGGGTTCTTCTTGGCTATACGCCAAGATCTACGCGCCGAGATCCGCGCTGAATGACGTCTTGACGCTGGTTCGGAAGGAGGTCGTCGAGCCATCGCTCGGGCGCTCGGCCAAGCAGTGGTTCTACGTGCCCTATGCTGATCCGGACGACCATTTGCGGATTCGCATTCAAGGGGCGCCCAGCCAACTACGCGAGCGAGTCCTGCCGCGCTTGCAGCGCGCACTCGAGCCGCTGCTGAACGACGGGACCGTCTGGCGTTGGCAGCTCGACACTTATGAACGAGAGCTCGAGCGTTACGGTGGAAGTTCGGGCATCGCGCTCGCGGAGCAGATCTTTTGCGCTGATAGCGACGCCGCTTGTCAACTATTGGACATTTGCGGCGCACAGGTCGAACTGCGTTGGCAGTACGCGCTCCTCGGCCTCGATCGGTTGCTCGGCGACTTCGACTTCAATTTGGAGCAGCGCATTGCATTTGCCAGCGGCGTCAGCCAGTCCTACGCCGAGGAAGCGGGCAACGCGACGGAAACGCGTCGGACCGTCGGGTCCAAATTTCGCGACCACACCGCGCGGCTCACGGCGCTGCTTTGGACCCCAGCAACCCGAGCTTCCGGCACTGATCGACAAGCACTGCGCATCCTCGCCCGACGCTCGACGCGCGTGGCGCCGCTTTGGTCCGAGCTCTGCGGCGGGTTGAAGGCCGCGCGAGAGTCTCCCAGCGTGTTGGAATTGGTACAATCCTTCACGCACATGCACGTCGTGCGCTTGCTCGGAATCACCGCGCGCAGCTACGAGCTGGTTCTGTTCGACTTCTTGAAGCGGCTGTATGTCGCTCAGGCCGCACGGAAGGAGGCAAACCGTGTCCCGCCGATGCCGTCGCGCTGAGTCGCTCGCGCGCGGCAATTCCGCTGTTTGGCACCAAGCGCCCCTCGCGGCGCTGAGCATTTGCCTGCTCACGAGTTGCACGATTGCGCTGAATCGCGACCGCCATCAGTGCGGGACCTCGGCCGACTGCCAGGCTCTGTCGCCCGGAGCCGTTTGCACTTCCGACGGGCTGTGTGAAAGCGTCCAACCCTTCTCGCCGCGCGACGCGAACGCTTGCAGGCTGGATGCGGATTGCAACGATCTCTGGTCAGTGTGCCGCAAGGGCTCCTGCAAGCCGCTGAGCATCGAAAACTGCCAACGTCTGGATGACGAGCTGGCAGATGCACACGATCGCCTGCTGATCGGCGCACTGCTCCCCCAGGAAGATCTCGAGAAAGAGCGTGCTCTCGACGCGATCCGACTGGCACTCAAAGAGATCAATCGCGCCGCTCGTTCGATTCCCGAGCTGCCGGGAGTCGTCGGGCTCGCCTGTGATGAAACGAATTCAGGGGCGCTCAGCACTTTGCTGGACGATTTCGCGGTACCCCTCTTGGTCAGCCCGACGCGCCTTGATCCACTTGCCCATGCTCGAGCTCGAAACGCGCAGCGGGCCGTGATTTTCGCCCCGTTCGCGGACGCGCCGAACTTGCGGGATGGTGTCCCAGAAGCGTCGGACGCGGCGTTGATCAGCTGTCGTCCCAATCGCGCCGACCTCAGCGAGGCTCTACTCAACGGAGTCGATTTCGCGAAGCGTCGTGCCATCGCCCAGGGCTTGTTGCCGAAAGAGGCACCGACAGTGCTGACCTTCAGCAAGCTGGAGGAGAACCTCGGTTTCGATCGGCCGTTCACGGTGCATACACCAGAGGACGCGCAGATTATTTCCTACGACCCCGAAACGGACAACTCAAGCTTGGCGAGCGCGCTGACCAAGGCCTCGATCCGTTCCGGCTTGTTGGTCGCGACGTCGGGCGAGGTGGATTGGAGCAAGAACAGGCTCGACGATGTGGATGCCGCGCTGGACAACGCTCCATTGTATCTACTGAGCGACCAACAACCCGGCTTGTTGGATGTCGTCACGCACGACATGAGTCTGAAAAAGATCGTCCCACGATACGAGCGCCTCTGGGGCTTGGACTTGGCGATAGATGCGACACTGCACACGCGCTTCGCAGCTGCATTTCTCGATGAATTCCAAGCTCGCCCGAGCCCCAACCTCGACTCAGTGAACGATTGCGTTTATCTGGCCGTCTACTCGGCGCTGGCGGCCCAGATTCGGTTTGCGTTGACGCCGCGTCAGCTCACCCCGAGCGCCATCGTAACGGGCCTCCGCGCACTAGTCGGCGGTGACCCGGAATTCTCGGTGGGCGCACCGGACATCGCAGACGTCGTCGCGGCACTACAGCAAAATGGTGGCACGGACGACAGTCTTAGACTCGCTCGCAGCACCAATGGCTTCGAGTGGCTCGGACTGCCATCTCCTTCACAAGCCATATCGAACGGTGTCGGCGGCCTCTACGTTCGTCCGCACGCGACGAGTTTGGAGTTGTACTGCACGACTACGGCGGACTTTTGTCGCACCGGCTTGAGGTTTTCGGCCGAAAGCGGCCCTCGCGACGATGCGGAGAGCCAGTGCTCATGTCTAACGCAATGAGCACGCGTCGGCTCACTGGTGCATTACTCGCAAGCAGTTGGCTCGCGACCTTCGGTTGCGGTGCGCGTCCAGACTCGGAGAGCTTGGGCGTAAGCACGCACGGCGTGTTCGGCGGTCAGCTTTCGCCTGCCGCGCACGACAACGTCATTTACATCATTGATGGCCAAGGCAGCTGGGCCTCAGCAGTGGTGGTCGGTGCGAATTTGGCGTTGACCGCGCGCGACTTCGTTTCGGACACCGAGACGGGTCCCCTCCGCAACCTGAAGTGCACCGCAAGTGGTGGCCACCCGCTAGTTCAGGCGGCCAACAATCCCGAGCATTACCGAGCCGTCATTGGCAACGAGTACCCTCGCAGTCCCGGCCCCTTTGCGAAGCATTTCTATGGTGGGCCGAGCCTCGACCTCTGTGACAACAACATTGCCCTGGTCGAGTTCGACGGGCCGCTCGCCAGTGCTGACGGCACTCCGCTCGCTCCGATGGCGTTGCGCCTGGATACGCCTGCGGTCATGGGAGAGACTGGAACGCTCATTGGCTGGGGCCACAGCGAGGACGACGCTTTCGGCTCCCCGGTCTCGCAGCGCCGCGAAGTCGCGGTGAAAGTAGAAAAGACGGGCCCCGGGGACTACGCGACGGCGGACAGCAGGAGCATCACCATTCCGGCTGCCAGTTTCATCACCGATCAAGCCGGCTGTACCGGCGATGAAGGCGGCCCGTTCGTCTCAACGGGCACGGGCGCGGTCGTCGGCCTCGTGAGCCGCGTCGAGCAACACGATCTCGGCACCCCAGTGGCCCCTGCGGCCACCACCAAGGTCACCAGCGATTTTTGCGCAGGTGGGTTCACCGAATTCCGCGATCTCTCGTCGCAGCAAGCGTGGATTCGCGAAGCCTTCGCCGAACTGGGACAGGCTCCATGGCTCGAAGATTTCGCGCGCCCCGAAGCGCTCGGTGGTCCTTGCAGTGCGGACGCTGAATGCGTTTCGGGGACGTGCTCGTTGACGAAGCACGGCGGCTTCTGCACCGCGCGCTGCGAAGCGCGTGAATGCCCCTCCTCGATGCAGTGCGTAGCGGTCCAAGCGCAAAGTTGGTGTGTGCCGTCAGCCGTCGCCGGGCCGATCACCAGCGGCGGCTGTTCGCTAGTCAACTTCAATCGCCAGCAGTCGCCGTGGTCAATGCTCGCGTGCTCTGCGCTCACATTGAGCGTGCTCTGTTCTCTCCGAACGAAGTCGAATCGTCGCCTTCGAAATCGTCTCTAACACTGAAGGAATATGAACATGCGTCATTCGAACCAGCGTCTGCTTTGGGTCGCGTTCACCGTTGGGCTGGCAACGGTAACCAACTGCTCCAGTTCGCCCAGTGCGCGCCGATCGTCCGTCCAAATGGGTCCGGGCGACGCCGCGGGCGCGGCCGGCGCAGCGGACGCAGGCGCAGCTGGAGAAACGCAAAGGGCAGCGGCCGCGCTGTGCGGCGTGGTTGGCGACAACAGTGAATGCGAACCAATCAGCGGAGCTCCCTGCAACATCGCCGGGGGTGAAATCTGCGAGTACTCGGGGGCGCACGGTGGCTACATGTGCTTTTTGAAGGCGCAACTCGCAGAGCCTGGCGGATTCTGCGACTACCAACAGATGGTCTTCTGCGGTCCCGGCATGACCTGCGATAACTTCACCCAGAAGTGCACCCACTACTGCTGCAAGGACAGCGATTGCTCGCAGGGTCCGTGTACGCCAGGCATTATCAAGGATGGCGCTGCCGCAATGGGCATTTGCGTCGACGAGTACGGCGCGCCCGGCGACGACGGAGAGGGCGGCGCAGGCGGAGCGGGTGGCACAGGCGGCGCGAGCGACTGACCGTCACCGCGCGAGATGGTGGTGCGGCTACGCCTTCTTCGGCCCTTGTGCCTCGACCGCGACCTCCTGCCATTCCTCCCACAGCGCGATGCGCGAGGCGTAGTCCGCTTTGGCCATCGCGAGCGGCGCGTCACCGAAGAAGACACGCAGCGGCGGATTTTCCGCGTCGACGATTTTTAGAATCGCGCTGCGTGTTGCGACGGGGTCGCCGGGCACCCAGCGTTTCTTCCGCTGCTCCGCAACTTCGAGTTTGAGCGCGTCGTACGCAGGCAATGCTGCTGCTCGGTCAGCCGAGGAACCGCTCCAGTCGGTGGAGAAGCCCGCCGGCTCAATCAGGGTGACGTGGATGCCGAAGCCGCGGACCTCTTGCGCTAGTGATTGAGACAAGCCTTCGAGTGCCCACTTGGACGCGTGATACAGGCCCACGAACGGGAACGCGGTGATCCCGCCAATGGAAGACACCTGAATGATGTGTCCGCCCTTCTGCGCGCGCAGGTGCGGAAGAGCCGCTTGCGTGACCCACAACGCGCCGAAAAAGTTGGTCTCCATCTGCGCGCGCGCTTGCGCCTCACTCACCTCTTCGACCATGCCAAACAGGCCGTAGCCCGCGTTGTTGATCACCACGTCCAGCCGACCAAAGTGCTCGTAGCCCTGGTCGACCGCGGCGGAGACGGCCTCCTTGTTCGTGACGTCGAGCTCGAGCGGAAAGAGCGCGTCCGGGTACTTATCGGCCAAGGGCTTGAGCGGGTCGAGTTTTCGGGCCGTGGCCACTACCTTATCGCCACGTTCGAGCGCAGCAGTCGCCCACTCGAGTCCAAAGCCACGTGAGGTGCCGGTGATGAACCAAACTTTTCGGACCATCTCGTGCACATTCGGCCAAATTTCCCGGATCGCAAGTGGACACACTTGCAGCACCGTGAAATCGCCGCGAGAACGCGCGAATTGGCTCGGGTGACCGCTCGCGGCTCAGTCGTCGTGCGGTTCGTTGAAGAAGCGAGCGCGAGCGTGCTGCGAGAAGACCCGCATCACGAGCGGATGCACCTCCTCGGGCAGATTGCCATACTCCTCGAGCGTCATGCCCAGTGACGGACGCATGCGATGGTTGATCTCGTCGAAGAACCAGGTGCGGGTGTAAACCATGTACGCGATCGGGCGCACGACCGTGCCGCGGTTCGGGACCCCTGCGTGCAGAGTGCGGTAGTCCAACAAGATGCAATCACCACGCTGAAATGGCACCACCGTCATCGACTCCGGGACGGCTCGGCTTTCATCGGCCCAGTGCTGCGACCCCAGCCAAATCCCCGTCGGTCCAGTTTCGTGGTCGACGTCGATCAAGGGTACGGCCACGTTGATGGCATATGGCGGCAGATTCAACGCCACGTTCGGATCGCCGAACAGTAGCGGGTGATCACGATGCGTATGCTGCTTGTCAGCGCCGGGATACGAGACCACGAGCGTGAGGCCGCTCAAGCGGATCATTTCGCCGAGCAACGAGCGCAGCAAGCCGTGTAGCAGCGGATTTGCGAACAAGTACGGATCGCCGAATGCGCCCCCCATGTGCGGCAGGATTTCGTAGCGCCGCTCACCCACCCAAGCGACCGGATTCGGGGCAGGCTGTTCGGCTCGCGCGGCCATCTGCTGTCCGTCGAGCGCGCCATACTGCTCCTGATATTCGCGATAGAGAGCGTCGACACTGGACGGCTCGAACACACCGCGCAGGAGCACACAGCCGTGCTGGCAAAACGCTTGGTACGCGGCCTCCGCATTGGACGCCGACAAGCAACCTTGCAAACGCTCGCTGTCCGAGACGGGCACAATCCAGGTCATCTTCAAGGCCGGCTTTTATCACAGGGTACCGCCAACGCCGAACACCGGCGAATCCCTCTCAGAAATTCAACGCCGAGCCGAAATTCAGCATGATCTCGTGAATCACCATCGGGCTCTGGTACGGACGCGCGATCGGTGAGCCTGGCGCGATCGGACTCACTTCGAGCGTGCCCATTTCGCCGTGGCCGTACGCATAACGCAGACCCAGCGTGGACGCGAAGATCAGTGATTTGGCGCGCTCACTCGGACTCAGTCGGTGCTCGGTCCCGGTCGCCATGCCCAACGTGCCACCGTACATGTTCACGTGAACTCGTCCGAACGACGAAGCCTCGGTGGCTGCGCGATCGCTGAACAGACCTGCGCCGAGACTGAGCGTGTGAGACACGCGGTATTGCGCGCCAATGCGCCCGTTGAGCACCGCCTTGCGCGCCGGTCCGAGTTCGCTCTCGGGCAGCGCACTCTGATACGCGAGGTCGACTTCGACGCGCCCCCAATCGAAGTACCGCGCTATGCCGAGCCCTGCGCGCAAGGGCAAGACGAGCTGCAACTTGCTTTGGAAGCCCTCCCCCGTATCGAGCGTGTGAGTGGACACCGGGCCCGAGTTGCTCACTGGCAGAGAAACCCCAGCGCTGTCGGTGGTCTGCCGCCAGGTCAAAACCTGGAGCCCCGGTGTCTGCATCGAGAACCCGACTCGGTATTGGTCACTCGGCTGCCATTGAAAACCCCAGCCCAGCTGCAGGCCATAGGTCGAACGGACGAACAGCTGTGAATTGGCAAGAAAGGGCTGCTGCGGCGGCTGTGCGCCGGAAGCGCGCTCCGCGCCCGCGGCTTGCGCGGCTGCGTCTTCGAAGTTGTACAACACGTGCAGCGAGCCGCCCAAAGCGAAGTTGCCGCTGACCTGATACGCCAGAGACGGCCCGATCAGGTACGTAAAGATGATGCTGTTGATGGCGACGTTCCAATCGGTGCCCTGCGGCGAGGGCTCCGCCAGGCGCAGCGCCTTTTGCATGATCAGGAACTGCGTGCGCGGCGAGAAGATGCCGAACGAAGCCACGAGCTTGTCGTTCAGGCGTCGGGTGTAAGTGCCCGAGGTCGGGGCCATCACGAACTCCATCATCGTGACGCCAGTCGACTCACCGCTCGGCGAGTGCAAAAGCTGACTCGCGGTGTAGAACCGAAACCCGGTCGCCATGATCGAAGCGTCGAGCTGATTGCGTTGACTCTGCGCTAACCCAGCAGGGTTGTGATATCCGGCGGCCCCGTCAGAGACCGTCGCGATCACCGCGCCGCCGTAAATCGAGGCTTCGCCGCCCACCGGTAGCTGGTCGTCGTTGCCGGCGGCTGCCCGTCCCGACCAAGAAAGCACGCCCACGCTCAACGCCACTTTTGCCCAAGAGCCAAGATGCCGACGGTTCACGCCCGGAGCATCGAGGGTTCATCGTCCCTTCGCGTGAAGAGCAAGCAACAAGGCTGTGAGCAAGGGGTCGCGACCGGTTGAGCAGCTTGCGCAGCAACCTTGCGCAAAGTTGCGCAGACGAACTGCGCAACGGACTCAAGTTCCAGCTAATTTCAGCCGATTCATGCCATTTCGACTTTGGCCCGCAACGTGCACAGAAGCCTGACATCGCGACCTGACGTCGCATAACAAGAGGGAAGATCATGCACCAATCCAAGCTACTCGTCTGTATTGCAATCGGCCTTGGTTTCGTCGCGAACGGTTGCACCGCGGAGCCGCCACAGAGCGAGGAATCCTCATCGACCGAAGAGACGTTGAGTTCGAACATCTGTCCCGCCGGTGTGCCCGCCGCAATCGCGCCCGCTGCGGATCAAACGATCAAGGCGAGCCTGAGCGGCGTGGGCGTGCAGATCTACATCTGCAACGCGACCGCAACTGGGTTTGCGTGGACGTTCGTCGCTCCGCAAGCAAACCTGTTGGATGATTGCGACAAGCTCGTCGGCACGCATTTCATCGGCCCGACTTGGCAGGGCAACGACGGCAGCTCTGTCGTGGCTGCCAAAACGGCCGGTGCCACCGTCGATGCGAGCGCAATCCCCTGGCTGCTACTCACAGCGAAGTCCAACGGCCCAACTTCGGGAAGGTTCTCGGACGTCACCTCGATTCAGCGTCTGAGCACCGTCGGCGGCGTCGCGCCGAGCACGCCCTGCGACAGCAGCAACCTCGGTTCAATCTCGCAAGTGCCCTACACGGCGCAATACGTCTTCTACAAGACGAAGACGCACGGAAAAGTCGTTCAATGCAACGGCACCTAGTCGCTCTCGCCCCCGTCTTTCGAGTCGTTCCGCCCCTCAAACGTCGGCTGCTGGCGGAGCTTCCCGCTCCGCCGCGGCTGCGCTTCCTGGCCAGCCGCGAGACGGCGTTCCTCGTGGTCGCTAGTGGCAGGTCGAGCTACGCTTCGCAGCAATGCATCGACTACGGGCGGGATCGTTTCTGGGATTGTCACTGATCGCGTTGGGTTGTGGGGCACGAACCGGATTGCTCGCGGAATCGGATCCGCAGTGGCAAAACATCGGCGGCAGTAGCGGCAGCTCGGGAAGAGGCGGCAACGCCGGAACCGGCAACAACGGCGGCGGTGGCAGCGGTGGAATGATCATTCCGCCGCCGCCGGTGAGAACCAATTGCCAGCTCAGCGGCAACGATCCGCGCGTGGCGGGCATCAAGGCAGACGAAGTCGCTCATCTCGACGGCGCTGACTTCGTAACTGGCAGCGTCAAGTCCTACCATTGGACGGTGCAGATGGAGGACTGCGACGCGTTCGTGCCGAACGCGCAAATCGTTCTGCAAGACGTCGATTCTCGCGTGCTGACGTTTCAGCCATCGAGGCCCGCTTTCTATCACCTCACGCTCGAAGTCACGGGCGTGGGCGGCGAGCAGTCCTCGTGCAAACTCGAGGTCCCCGTCGAGGGGGTCGGCATGCGCGTCGAGCTGTGCTGGGACACGAGCACCACCACCGATCTCGATCTGTATTTGCATACGCCGTTCGATCGCGAGCCCTGGTTCGTCCCGGATTCGACCAGGGTCGAGTTCGCCCTCAACGGCACCACCTGCAATACTTCCAACGCCGCCGCCGAGCTGCGCGGCCTGCCGCGGGTGGATTGGGGCTATGCGGACTCACCGCTCAACACCTGCAATACACCACCATTTCGAGCCTTCTTGGCCGGTGGTCACTGCCCTAATCCTCGAGCGGCGGACGACAACAATCAGGCCATCGCCTCCGGCACGACTGAACGCATGCAGCTCGACAACCCCGCTGACGGGCAAACCTTCCGCGTCATGGTCCAAAACTTCGACAATCAACCGGCGCAACCACACGTCTTCGTCTATTGCGGGGGCCAGCGCGCGGCGGCCTTCAACGCGCCCCCATCGCCCCGCAACTTCGTAGGGCCCGACACTGGAGGGGAAGGCTATGGAGTGATGTGGCGCGCAGCAGACGTCACGACCAAAGTCGATGGCTCCGGCAAAGTGTTCTGTTCAGCCACGTCGGTCGCTGGCTCCGCAATCACGATCAATGATCCCAGATTTTGAAGCCCGCGACGCGCCGATTTTTGGGGTTTGGTTAGCGGGCGCGAACGTCCGCGCCCGTCACGTAGCCCAGAGCTCGTCTGCAGCGCATGGGGCGAAGTCTTGGGCTAGCCGGACGAAAAGACGCTCTCCACGGTTTCTGCGCTCAGCACTCTTTCCGACCAGCGCAGCAAATCCGGCTGGCTCGCTCCCTCAAGGCGGTCAGCCACGCTCGTAGGCTGCGGGCCAAACTTGACCGTTAGCAGGCGGAGAAGCACCGCGGCCATGCCCGTCGCCATGCCCGTCGCCATGCCCGTCGCCATGCCCGTCGCCATGCCCTTCTGCTCGGCTTCCTCGCGTGCCGCAGCCATGCCCGCTTCATACGTGAGCAACGCCATCTCGCGGTGTTCGGCTTGGAGCCGAGCGACATCATCTGCGCTGAGGCGATCGAGGGCGGCTTTGGCTTGCTTCAACACGGGGGACTCCAGGGCTAGCTGCTCCAGCTCTTCGTCAGCGCGAGCTGACAAGAATTTACCCCACAACGAGAGGCTTGGCTCGTCGTTTTTGTCGAGAGCCTCCTGCAATTTAGGCAGCTCCAATAGGTGCAATTCGAGATGATCCGTCAAGAGCGCGCCGTCGTGGCGCTCGCGGACTTGAAATGTCGAATGAAATCGCTCGCTCGAGAGCTCGCTGAAGTTGGTGATCAGCACGACGACGCAGCGTCGCAATGCGGTGTATTGATCGCCGCGGTGCAGTTGGCTCGTGTACATGCGCGCCCAATAGTACAGCGCGCGTTCACACAGCGCGGGACGTCGCTGGCTTTGCATTTCGACATCGATCTGCTCGCCGTTTTGCAGACGCACGCGCACATCGAGCGAAATGTTCTTGTCGCTAGCCGCCAGCCGCTCGGGTTGCGTCGGCAACACCTCGACCGATTCGATCGGCACTTCCGGCCTGAGCACGGCGTTGAGGAACGAGATCAGTAGCTCGCGATTTTGTTCTGCGCCAAACAGCATCCAGAACACGATGTCCAACTTGGGATCGAGTGTTTTGCGCTTTGGCCTGGTGTCATGCTCTTGCATGTAGAACGGTCGGTCACGTCGTTGCGAGAGTTGCTTTGTATCGGCTGTTCCGATCAGCTGCTCCCGCGCGGGAGCGACCTTTGGGCTACGCGACGCACTCGGTCGCGCACTGCCCGCTAACCCACCCCATCTCCCTCCGGGACGTCGCCAACTCGAGAGAGGTGCGCGACAGTGAGCAGCTTTCCACCGCGCTACCGTGTGGCGCTCAAATACGTCCCAAATCGAAGCGCGCGGCTTCGGCACTCGGTTCTGCCCAGAATCTTCCGCCGATTCGGCAACGGCGTGTGCAAAACGACGCAAGTTGCTGCGAGAAGGGTCGTATTCCAAGATAGAACCTGGCATTCCACGACACTGCCTGAGCGCCAGTCCCAAAGATCGAACCGACATGCTGAAAACCGTTCTCGCAAGCTGTGGCGCTCTCCTCCTCGGTCCCTTCGTGCTCGCGGCGTGCGGTGCTGATGCGCCGTCCAAGTCGAATCAACAAGGTTCGATGAACACCGGGAGCGGTGGGTCTGCTTCGAGCGTCGCAGGCAGCGCGGCGCTCGGTGGAAGCAACGTCGGAACGGGCGGCGAAAGCGTCGCAAGTGGCGGCAAAGCCGAAACGCAGAGCCAGGGCGGCTCATCTGGCTCTGCTTCACCGAGCGGAAGCGCGGGCGGCGCGCCGAGCGGAGGCAGTTCGAACGCGGGTGCGGG
>Ga0164309_10000043_pt1 | contig 68761 bp, 55 predicted proteins | sample Whisoiple_247_MG_FD_109984 | JGI IMG/M metagenome (GOLD analysis project Ga0164309, IMG submission 109984) | Soil microbial communities amended with fresh organic matter from upstate New York, USA - Whitman soil sample_247_MG | ecosystem: Environmental > Terrestrial > Soil > Unclassified >... | reverse complement strand
TTCCGGAATTTGGGCCTTGTCCGGCGCGAACGGTTGCGTGTCGTGACGTTCCACGTCGAAGGAACGTGAACTGCGGCTCGGCTGCAGCGTGCGCTGCCCGAAATGACCCTCAACGAACAGAAACTATGGTTCGACTCCGAACCATAATTTCTGAAGCAGAACCCCGCCTCCTGAATCATTCCAACTGTCAGCGACAGACAGTGCAGTGAGTCGTGCTTTGTCGAGCGGCGAATCGGGTAGAAACGCGATGAATCATCAGTAGCGTTTGGCGCCCAATCGCCCAATCGCCCAATCGCCCAATCGCCCAATCGCCCAATCGCCCAATCGCCCAATCGCCTCGCAAATCTCCGCGCACAAACGTCCCTGCGACGCTACGCGCCACCCCAAGCGAACCCCAATCTCCTCTCCCTCTTCTGGCGTTTTGGCGTTTTGGCGGCCAATCCCCCCGTCAATCTCCACCCACCGAAATCCCCGCGACGCCACGCGCCGCCCCACGCGACCCCAATCTCCTCTCCCTCTTCTTGGCGTCTTGGCGTCTTGGCGGTTTTCACCCTCTCCCTCTCCTTCGTCCGCGACGCCGGAGGCTGGGACGGTTTTGACGTGGCGCGTGACCATCAATAAAAATCCCGGCGGGTCGGGTGGACCAGCGCCGGGATGGGGTTTGGCGCGCTCGAGGGAGCGCGCCGTTTTTTGGGGCGCGTCAGTAGAGGATGCGCGTGCGGACGTTCGTGGGGAGTTCGCCGATGGCGTGGCGGACTTCGTTGGAGACGTCTTGATCGAGGTCCATGATCAGGTAACCGGTTTCGGGATCGGTCGCGAGGACTTGGCTTTGGATGTTGGCCTTGAGTCGGCTCACGATGCCGTTGATCTCGCCGAGTACGCCCGGGACGTTGCGGTGTACGTTGAGGATGCGGTGCTTGCCCGGTTGCACCGGCAGCTCGATCGCCGGAAAGTTCACCGCGCCGGTGGTGGCGCCGGCGTTCACGTAGCGGGTCAGCGAAGTGCCCACTTCGCGACCGATCATTTCCTGCGCTTCGCTCGTCGAGCCGCCGACGTGCGGCGTGAGGATGACGTTCTTTAGGCCTTGCAGCTCGCTCTTGAACGGATCGCTGTTCGACTCGGGTTCCTGCGGGAACACGTCGATCGCGGCGCCGCCCAAGTGGCCGCTCTTCAGCGCGGCGGCGAGCGCGGGAATGTCGACCACGGTGCCGCGGCTGGCGTTGAGCAGGTACGTGCCTTTGCGCATCAGGCCGAGCTCGCGCGCGCCGATCATGTTCTTGGTTTGCGGCGTGGCCGGCACGTGCAGCGAAACGTAGTCCGCCTCCGCGAGCAGCTCATCGAGCGTCGCGACGACGCGGTTGTTGCCCATCGGCAGCTTCGACGAGATATCGAAGAAGATCACGCGGATGCCCATGGCCTCCGCGAGCACGCCGAGCTGACGACCAATGTGACCGTAGCCGATGATGCCGAGGGTCTTGTTGCGCACCTCGTTGCAGTCGACGGAAGCCTTGTTCCAGGTTCCGGCGTGTACCTCTTGCGAGCGCTCGGTCAGCTTGCGCGAGAGCGCGATGATCTCGCTGATGATCAGCTCGGCGACGCTGCGCGTGTTGGAGAACGGCGCGTTGAACACCGGAACGCCGCGGCGATTGGCAGCGCCCAAGTCCACCTGATTGGTGCCGATGCAGAAGCAACCCACGCTGAGCAGCCGCTTACCCGCCGCGAGCACTCGCTCCGTGACGTGCGTCTTGCTGCGGATACCCAGCACATGCACGTCACTGATCTTCTCGATCAGCTCTTCCTCTTTGAGCGCTTGCTTGAGCGCTTCGACCTGGAAGTGCTCATTCGCAAAAATCTGCTGTGCGCTGGTGTGGATGTTCTCGAGCAGGAGAACTTTGATCTGGTCCTTGGGAAATGAGGTGGCTTTGGGCCCAGCGGCGGTTGTCATCTTGGCGAACACCTAGTCCTCTCTAGGCGCGAGCTCAAATATCAATCCCCGGCCGCCTTCCGCCCGAGCTGGATACGCTCATAACCAATTGAATTAGCTAATAAATTATCCCGAGCACCGACCCGGGTCGGCTGCTTGACCGTCTCTAGTTGTGACGCATCGTCCGCTTCGTCGCCGACATTCTCGCCCCCCACGCGCTCTGGTATTGGGCTCGAGATGCAAGCCACCTGGGCGCCGCGACTGGCTCTGGTTGCCGCCTGGCTCGCCGTCAGCTGCGGGGGCAAGGCCACGCTAGATGCAACCGACGATCCCGAACCGGTTGCCGCAGACTGCACCGAGCTGCAACACACCGCCGACGCCGCCCTCGAGCGCTTGGTCGAAACGAACAACGCCTGCGACAGCGATGCGGACTGCGCGACCGTCGAGAGCATCGGCGCTTGTTACACGTACTGCATCGTCCCCGTGCGACGCGCGAGCGTGAGCGTGGTGAGGCAGTCCGGGCGAGAGCTGTGTCGCTCGTACGTCGAGAACGCGTGCGCCGTGAGCTACGCTTGTCCGAACACACCGGGTGTTGCGTGCATCGCGGGGCGGTGTGCGTTTAGCTTTTAGAGGTGGAGGCCGGAGATGGGGATCACCAGGCGTGTGTCCCAGGAGTCGTTTTTGGGGGTGAACAAGTAGCTGGTCGTTTCACCGCCCAGCAGCAGTTGGTCACCTGAGATTGCGGCGTACAGGCCCATCCGCGGCTGATACGGATTTAGCTCGTCGACGCGTGAAACCGCCGCGAGCAGTTGACTATCGAACGACCAGGTCGGCCCCTTGCGCTTAAACACGTGACCAGAGCCGGGATAGTAGTTTCCGGCATGCGTATCGAAGTCACTGCCAATCAAGATCAGATCACGTGCACTCGAGATCGCCGTCGAAATGCCGAATCTTCCGTTTTCCCCGTCTAGTGAAGGCGCGGCTGGCTGCAGCGTGTCCGTGATGGCCCACTCCGTGTCGGATCGTTCAAAGACGTAGGCGGTGCCCATCGTGCCTAGGCCTGCAACAAACGGCTCTCCGACCACGATAGTGTCACCCGCGACCGCGACCGCGGCACCGAATATGCTCATCTCTCCAGAGTTCACGGTGCGAACGTGAGGCGGCGGCAAGAACTTGGCTTGCGGAGACCAAGCCGCTCCAGAGCGATCGAACACATACGCGGCTCCCGGTTCTCTACCGCTGCCCACGACGATTCTGTCGCCCGACACGGCCACGGAGGTGCCGAATCTCGAGTACGCCTCGCCATCTGGTGCCCCACCAGGAAGAGTCGCGCTGAGCTTGGCTTCTGGAACAAAGCCGGTCGCCCCACGACGGAACACATACACAGAGCCCGAGGAGTCGTCATCTTCCGTAGCTGCGACCGCCAGCGTGTTCTCTGACAATGCAAGCCCGCTACCGAAGCCCTCGCCCCAACTACCGTCCTGGGTGCCGTCAGGCAGAGTAGGCAGGAGCTTTTGTTGCCAGACCCAGCTCGACCCCACGCGGCGATAGATGTGGACCGCGCCTCCGCCATGAGCGGCTTCATTGTCGCCTGGGGCGCTAATGGCGATGGTATCGCCGGAAACGGCGACCGCCGAGGCGAAGGTCGCGGTGCCCGGGTCCGGGTCGTCGAATGGATCAGAACCGCCGCCGGGCGCGCCCGCGGCCAGCGTCTGCTTTAGCGCCCAAACCAACCCCTGCAACCGAAGCACGAACGGCCCCATGACGATCGTGTCGCCGGATATGGCCACTGGGGCACGGTAGGGTGGCCCCTCAAGCCTGTTGAAAAATGCAAATGCGTCCCAATTGCAGTCTTTCGCACAACCGTCGCCATCGACATTATTGCCGTCGTCGCACGACTCGGTCGAGCTTGTGAGGCCGTCGCCGCACCTAGGGGGTGTATCAATGTGGAGTGCACCTCCGGCACCTCCCTCGGATCCCGGATCGAACGCCCCCGCTGTTTCGGAAATTGGCGACGCGGTGTCACCCGCGCTGCCCCCCTGCCCGTCACCGCTAGTATTAGCGAATTCGGACGACGACGTTCCGCCGTTGTTCGGCGCCCCACTCGCTCCAGGCGGGGTCCGATGGCCGAGCAGCGAGCCAATCACGTTGTCCGTCGAACCGCAGGCAGCCGCCGCGGCAACCAAAAGAATCGCCGGCAATTGAAAGCGACTTGTGGTGTTTACAAGGGCGAACATTTGTTGCGCATCCGTGCGAGCATTCTCGGAGTCAGTGAATGGTCGCTCGGCCTGCGTGCGATCACTCTAACCGGAAGAATGGCTCTCCGGCGTTGACGAGAGGCGCGAACACGGTGAGAAATCGATGAAAAAGGCGCTCCCCCTCTCGCTGGTGATGATGGGCTTTACTGCGCTGTTCGTGTTGGGGACGGTGCTCGTGAGCCTTGCGGGGTCCAGCGGACGCGGCTTGGTCTTGAACGAGAGTCAGATCTTGTACCTGTCGTCGACGTCGGCCCAAGTCGTGGCCGCGGTGTACGGGCTCACGTTGACCGGCTTCATCTTCTTTCGCAGCGAGCTGAGTCGAGAAGGGCTCGAAGACGAAACCTTGCGCGATGCCGTCGAGAGTTTGAAAGCGCGCTACTTCGCGCTGCTGCTCTTCATCACCGTCTTAGTGATCGTGAGCTTGCTGCTCGCGAACCTGACCATGGTGTTCGAATCGTCAAAGAACGAATTCGAACGACGGCTCGTGCTCAGCGCCGGCCAGGCGGGCTTTCTGACCAGCCTCCTCGCCATCTCCTACTTCGTGTTCGACGTCATTTCACCGAAGCGTATTGAGCGCGCCAGCAAGAGCTTACAGAGTGGCGTGGATCCCCAAGTCGAAGGTCAGCAAATCGGGAGCCTCGACGAGTTCCTGAAGAACTACGAACAAATCGAAGCCCAACTCGACAGCATCGGAAAAGAGTATCTCGGCGATCGCGGTCCCTCCGACAGACGCCCGAGACGCCGAATTCCCAACGATCGCGTGGTCGAAATCTTGTTCCGCAGCCACCGCATCGATCGCAGCTTGCACAAGAAGCTGCGCGACTTGATCACGCTCAGCAACGCGATCATCCACGGTGCCGATCCGGTGGTCAGTGAAGCGAAAGTGAAAGCGTCAGGCGAAGCAGTAATCGAGCTGAAAGCGGCGTTGGAGAAGCCGATTGAGCGGCGGGGAAGATTGGCTCGACGCTGAGATTGCTTCGGTTGTAACTGTCAGTTTCTATTGGCAATCATCGTCGTGTCGACGGGTGCAACTCTTCACGTCTGGTAGGCGCGAAGAGAGGTGCTAGGCGTCGATCATGCAGAGCTCGGCGGCGGCGGTGTGTGCGGCGGCACTCGTGGTTACGCTTGGGTGCGGAGGGAAATCGCACGACGGCGCAGCTGGGCCTAGTGCGGCAGGTCAACCGGGGACGAGCGCTGGCGGAGACGGGACTGTGCCGGGCGGGAACGGCGCGATGAATGAGGGCGGGAGCGGGACGCGGATAGTCGCGAGCGGTGGCGCTGGCAACGCGAGTGGCAGCGCAGATGCTGGCGGAAGCGGCGGGAGGAGCGTCGCGATGACTTCTGGCGGCACCGTCAACGACGGCGGCAGTGGTGGCACTCAGATCATCGCTAGCGGTGGCAGCACACCTGACGACCCCAACTGCAATCAGATCTACGTCAACGGCTGCACTTGCGCTTGGAGTGCGAACAAATGCTCCTCGAGCATCGCGAACCCATTTCTCGGAGCGCAGTGCCCACCGACTCTGGAAGAGGCGTGGCTCGTCGCCAATTGGAACATTCCCAAAGGCAAAACCGGCGTGACCTACGAGGAATGCTCCGACGGCACTCGCTACTTTACGTTTACGGGTTGCGGCGCCCTGTCCAGCTTTGGCTTCGACCAGCGCGGGCGACTCCTCGCCTGGTACGAGAACAGCAAGATCTGCGGCGGCCGCACCTGCGATACACCCATGCCCACGAGCGCCGATTGCCGCAGCTGCCCAATGACAGCGGCGCCGGGTCCCGCAGGTTCAACCTGCCAAACAACGAAACCGAACAACGGCTTTTCGCCCTCTTGCATGGTCGACGCGGACGGCCACTGGCTCGCACCGCCGCTGTGTGACGACTAGCGACGCTGTTATTGGGTGACCCACGCGGGAACTTCGCCGGGCCAAAGTGGCGCGCACTTGGTCAGGGCGAGTACGCGGTCTTCGGCACGCTCGATCGCTGGGACGGCGTTTGCGACGGCGGCGATGTCGGCGCGAATCGCGTCCCACACGGTGACGCAGGCGACGTCGACTGCGGATGAACCCGAGGGGACTTCGATTCGTCCCGCGTGCGCGAGGATGGCGGGGATCGAGGCGGACAGCTTTGCGGCTTGAATGACCTCTTTCTTGAGCGCTGATGCGTCATCCAGAGCTATGGCGTCGAGGGCACTCGCTAAGATCTGCGTCGTGTAGTTCATGCAGCGACCGAGCGGTTCGTTGGTGGTTGCGAGCTCGTTGCACGCCATGGCGCCGCGATCGGACAGGTCACGACGCAGTTTTGCGATTGGTTCGGAGTCTGTGACGGAAAACGCGGAGTTCACTACGTGGTTTAGTCCGCGTGACCAGAGTGGGGCGGCTGCGGGTGGGAGCCATGGTTCCACGCGTAGCGCGCAGCGTGCTCCGAAGAGGAGAAGGCCGGCGCGTGAGAGCGGTTTGAGTTCGCCGATCTTGATTGCCCAGATGCGTAGAGACATTTTCTTCTTCTTACTGCCTAGTCGTCGGACCACATGCAGACACGGCGATCTACCGCAAATCAGCGCGGGCGTGCTCAGTAAACCGATATGGCAATGGGGCACCCTATTGCCGAGTGAGCCCAAGCTCAGCGCGCACGCTCGCGAAGGCGTCGCCCTCGAAAACTCCACTTAGCTCGCCCTCTTCCAAAGCAGCTCGGACGGCGGCTCGCTTTTGCTCGAGCGTCGCGATCGCTTCAACGCCAGCGCGAACCACATCCTCGACACTGGCAAACCGGCCTGTCGCTACTTGGGCCTCGGCCGTTCGCGCGATGTCATCAGGGAGGTCGGTGGACTCTAGGTGCCGCGCCATTGGGTCGCTCCAACTGTGACAGAAGCAGAGTGCCCCGACAATGCGAGGCCACTTGCCGGCAAGGACTATCAAGGGGCGCTCCGTCCGGGTTTCCTTGCCAGCGAGGAAGTTCGAAGACCCACCCCTCCACCGCTGCTTGCCGGCTAGCAGTTTCGAGATGCGCCGGGCCGATCGCCGCTTGCCCGCAAGAAACTTTTGAAGGGGACACACGACCCCAGCTGCTTGCCGGCAAGGAAGTTCGGAGCAAACACCCCGCGACGCTGCTTGCGCGCAAGGAAGTTCGAAGGGTCGGCCATTCCCCGTCGCTTGCCGGCAAGGAAATCCGAATGCGTCCCCAATGCCAATTCCTTGCCCGCAAGCAATTCCGGCTTCGGGCAACCGCAGCACTCCCCTTGCACACAACGAGCCGAGTCTCCGCTGACGATTTTTTCACATTCACACAACTGAGCCGCGTGCCTGGTCGACCCAGACGGTGCGTGACGCGCTGAGCGTCTCGAAACCCGAACAGGAACCGTCCATGTCTACCGAGCAATCCAATCCCACGCCGAATGCGACCGCGCCATCGGCCGAGCCGGCGACGGCGCGTTTACGTTACCGAGAGGCGTACCAGAGAGTCGTCCCGGACCTAGCCGCCCTCACCACCGCCGAGCTCTCGGTCATCAACATCGATGTCACTAGCGCGTACACGACCGCGATTGGCGCGTTGCCGCGGATCCTGACGTTCCGCGAACGCGCGAGCCGTCTCATCGACTGCGAGCTCAAAAACTTCGACAATCTCGAGACGTACGCCCTGGCCTTGATGCATGCACAGGGCGAGTACGTATCCGCGTCGGCACCGCCAGAAGCGCTGCTCGCATTGAATGATGAAGGCATCGCCCTCCGCGACAACCTTCACTCGGACGCGGTTGCACTCGCGAATCGCGGTCTGGTCAACGGCCAGCCATTGAAGGACTTCAAAGTCGCGCCGGGCTACAAGAATCTCGCCGAGGCTTTGGTGGGTCTTTCATCACTGCTGCGCCGCAGCTGGGACAAGATCGGCGCACGGACCGTGGTCACCATGGCCGAGCTCAATCGAGCAGAAGACCTGAGCGAGCGCCTGCTGCACGCAGTGGCCGTGCGCGAGAACGCATCCCACGTCCTCGCGGATGCGATCCAAAAACGGCTGCAAGCGTTCACACTCTTCGTCGCCGAGCGCCGCACCGGCCTCGAATCGTGGGGATCTCCGAAACCGATCTGAAAGCATCTGCAACCAAACCGCAACAACGCGCCTCCAAATACCAAATGACTATTCCGATCAACGCCAGCCCATGAGCGTATCTTGCCGTCGCGAGTGACCAGCGCGCAATTCGAACGTTCGCGGGTTACCCAATCACGTGAGGCGACGATGCTTTCACGATTCATTGCGACACAGAGGAGGACAAGCACATGGGAACTCAAGCATCCGCAGGCTCCTATCGCGCAGCCGCGAAGGAAAAATTCGCTGAACTGAAGAGCGTGTTCAGCACCAACGACACGGGTCAGAAGGCGCCCTTCTGGAAGCTGGGCAATTCATTCGACACGATGATCGATTATCTCGAGGTCATCGACGCGAGCAGCGCCAATGAGGTCGCGGAGATGGCGGTCACGCAACTCGAAAAGTCCTTGAAGTACATTCCTGGCGGCTATGACGGCGCCTGGTTCGACGACTTCGGGTGGTGGAGCGTGGCCACGCAGCGTGCGCTGCAAAAGCCTTTCTTTCGCACGAATTGGCCAGCGATGAAGCAGATCCTCGACAACTGCTGGTCGCGCTACACGGGCAACGCGCCCTTCGTGTGGGCGCGTCGCGAATCCGGAACGTTCGAGGAGTACGGGCCGGCAGTCGAAGGCGGCGTGTGGAACGCGTACTGGAGCGGAACGTCCAGCAGCTACCTGGGTCCGAAGAACGGGGATCCGAAAAACGGGAGGCTCTGCGGCATTCAAAACACGGTAACCAACGCGCTCTATCTGACGGTCGCGCAGCGACTCGGCGCCGCCGATCCCGCAGCGCGAGCGGCTGCCCAAAGCGAGTTCAAGTTCTTCTTCACCTGGTTCAAGGACAGTACGGACAAGGCGCTCTGGTGGAAGCTGGACGACAAGGGAGAAGCGGGATTGGTTCGAGAAAGAGTGGGGCGCTTCGCCAACACCGCTGGCCCCCAGTGCAACCATCGTCCTTGTTACGAATGCACGGGCTTTCAGGACGACTGGGCCTGGACCGGCGACCAAGGGCTGATGCTCGGTGCGCTGAGTGATGCCATGTCTCTCCAAGATCCAATTTCTCGAGGGCAGTGTCTTAGCTGGGCCAAGCAGCTTCTGCTCGGTGCTCGGCAACGCCTGACCGAAAACGATGTCGTTCAGAGCTGGCCGACGACGGGCTGTGCCCCCGACGGAGACACCGATGACTACCGAACGGGCACCAGCGCGTTCTGGCGCAACGTCCTGTACGTCTGGAGGAGCAACCCTGACTTGCGCGCGCTGCTGGCAACGGGGTTGTACAGCGAGATGGTTCGAGCCAGCGCGAACGACGCGGCCAATGCACCCACGAAGGGGCAAGACCTCGAAACGCTGACCAACCAGTGCGCCGTACTCGTCGCGGCCACTGCGATGCTCGAGTAAACCATTGTCTCTGGAGCAGCGTCACCCTCGGCGATCACAGCGCGGAGCACCATGAGTTTGGCCTCGTGACGCTGCTGAGAGCGCCACCTCTGTTTGGTTCTCCACTGAAGCGCGGCTTGCTGGCCTACACCTCGAGCGCCGCTGCGGCGCCCACGCTGCTCGCGTCCGTGTCGGTGAAGCTCCAGGGTGGCGCTAAAGCTTGGTAGATGAGGACGGTCTCGCCGAACTGAGCAGACCCCGGTAGGACCACCTGACGGCAGATCCAGTAACCCTGTGTATTACCGGTCGGGGCTTGAAGCTGGAGCGTTGGACACCCGCCCGTGGTCACGGTGATCCAATTGGTCCACGCGCCGGGTGTCGCGATGCCGTTCGCGTTCGCGTTGATGACGGCATACCGCACTTGGGCGCCTGGCACCCAGACGGCACCGTTTGGCGTCTGGGTCGTCCAAGCGATCACGCTCGGCGTCCAGCTGACCGGCGGTAGCGGCAGGGCATTCGCCCAGGCCGCCGCACTCTGCATCCAGGTCTGAATGGTAGCGAAGTACGTCGCGTAGCACTCGTCGAGCGCCGTCGCGACGCTCTGCACGTAAGTGAGCCATCCGGTCGTCAAGAAGGTCTGGGTCATGGCCGCGACCTGAACGTTGGTCGGATAACCCGGAGGGTGCACGATCGGGTCACTCGTGGGCGTCTTGACCGCGGGAGAGCCGTGATCGCTGATCATGAACTGGAGGTAGTGCAGCTCGGACGCGGAGCTGTAGCGGATGTTGGAGAGCCGCCCCACAGCGACCTGAAACAAGAGAGAGTTGTACTGCGCAGCCCAATTGGCATTCGAGGTCTGCACTCCGCCCGGCACACCGCCGGTCGCTTGCAGGAACCGCGTGAGATCGAGCAGGCTTGAAGCAACCTGCTGCAGGCACGCGTCCAGCCCTCCGCCCTCTGTCAAGCTCGCCTGCGCGCTTGCGGCCAGAGTCAGGTCCGTCAAAACCAGTTGCCGGCAGAAGGCCAGGTAGGTGCTGATCCCGGCGCATAGGAACTCCAGGACCCCGGGCGCGTCGACCAGAGCGACCAGCGTAAGCAGATCCGCGTCCATCGGGGTGCTCGCCGAAAGGTGCGTCACGAGCGGCTTCTGCACGTTTTCCTCGATCCAACCCGCCGAGAAGGTGGCCGTTGGCTGACTCATCGTGCCGCCGAGCCCCGACAGCCAGTTCGCTGAAACGGTCAGGCTCTGCGCCGCCGTCTGGATATCCTGCTGCTGATCCAGCTGCGATTCGAGCGTGGCGGCGAGGCTCGGGGGGCTCCCCGCCGGGAAGAACAGCTTCACCAGAGCGGAGACGACCTGCAACGCGGTGCCCAGGTAGGGGCCCACGACGGGCACCGCAAACGCGAGACCTCCGGCGATATTCAGGCCCGCCGACACGTAGGCCGACGCTTGCGTACCGGAATCCGGTCCAACGACGGGGATCGGCGACTGGAAGACGGGAGTGCCCTCTTGCCAAGCCACGACGAGCCGCGCAATGTCGCACGCGGCGTCGCGACGGACGCCAGACTGAGCCGCACTGGCAAGCGCAGCACCGAGCTCCGCGCCACCCGCGCACTGGGTGTAGATCGACGCGGCCCAGGTTGCGAAGGTGTAGACGGGGCCACCCGCCGCATTGCCGCCAGGGGCGGCCGGCAATGTGTACGCTCCGGCGTAGGTCAGGTCGCACAGGTCGCGCACGGCGCCAAGCAACGTGAGCAGGTCCCCCTTCACCAGCTGCTGAGCGGATACCCAGGTGGAGAAGGCCGCCCAGAACGACGCGTCGTCCGCGTTCTGCCACAGCGTTTCGGCGGCGTTCGCAGCGTCCGTGGAGGAGAGCGTCATGTCTTCACGCGCTCCGCCCGGGGCGACGCAGCGCTGGTCCCCAAATCGACGGTGTTGGTATCCGTGAAGCTCGCGGCGTTCGCGGGCACGACGCCCACGAGCTCCGTGCTGCCAAAGCCATGACTGCCCAACGACTGCACCTGCCGGCAAATTTGGTAATAGCTAATCGAGCCCGTGGTGTCGGGCTGGAGCTGCATCGTGGGGCATGAGCCCGTCGTCACCGTGAGCGGGGCACTCCACGGCCCCGGCAGCGTGGCGGTGTCGTTCGCGGCGATCACGGCGTATTGGACGCGGGCTCCGGCGGTCCACACGGCGCCGTTGGGCACGCCCGCGGTCCACGGATCGTCGCCGAATGTTGGGCTCCAGGTCGGCGGGAGCTGCGGGAGCTGCGACTGGCAGGCCGTGACGTCGCTAACCCAGCTCTGGATGCACGCGAAGTGGCTCGCGTACAGCAGATCGAGGGCGCTTGCCACGCTGGCCACGTACGGCGTCCAGATGTCTTGCAGGAAGCCGGTGAGGTTCGCTGGGATGGGCGGGGTGCTCAGTGGCGCAACGGTCTCCTTGAACGTCTTCGTCGTCGTGCCCGGGGGGCTGCCCTTGTCGTCGATCGAGCCGTCGGCGAACGCTGTGTCGATCCCGGTGCTGTAGGACAAGCTAAACGTGTAGTCGATCTGCGAGAGGCGCGCCGCGGCGACCTGCAGGACCAGCGCGTTGAGCTGCGCGGCCCAGTTCCCCGAGCCGCTCTGGCCGTTACCGGGCGTGGCGATCGTGATGGTCGGATCCCCGAGCACACTTTCCCGATAGCGAGCAAAGTCGTCCAGGGCCTCGCCTACGTGCTGCAGGCAGTCCTGCGTCTTGCTGTTCGCCTGTTTGACGGAGGCGAGTGACAGATCCGTCGTGACCACCTGCTTGCACAGCGCAACGTAGATGCTCACGCCGTAGACGAGTAACTCGAGCACGCCGGGCACGTCGATGGCAGCGACGAGCGTCGCAAGGTTGGCCAAGGTCGACGTCTCGTCGCTCAGCTTCTGAGTAATGGGCGCCAGGATGTTCTGCTTCTGCCACGCCTCCGTCAGCGAGACCTGCACGTAGCCCGCGCCGCTCAGCGTATTGTAAAGGCTCGCGAGCCAGTTGCCGTCCGCAGCCAAGCCGCGCGCCGCCTGGTCGATGGCGTGTTGTTCGAAAAGCCCTGCAACCACCCGAATCGGGCTCGGCGGGGTGGGCCCCGGGAAGAAGGCATGGAGCAGGGTCGAGACCAGGAGCAGGCTGGACCCGACATAGGGACCGATCTTGGGCAGATTCAGCGCCCCGGACCCGGCGACGTTCAGCGCGCTCTCCGCCCAGCCGAGGCCGGGCGAACCCGGCAACACCACCGGGATCGGCGACGGAAAGAGCGACACTTTCCAGAACCAGGCCGCGACGACGCGCGCGATGTCCGTGGCTGCATCGCGACGAAGCCCGGCGTTGCCGAGCGCCTGCAGGCCGGTGGAGAAGCTGGCAGGCACGGCCACCGCGGCGAGGAGCCAACACGACCACCCGCTGAACATCCCGACGGGCGCGCCGCTCGAAGGCCCGCCCGGAACTGGCGGTAGCGGGTACGGCCCCCAGAAGACGTTACTGCATTGAGCCCGGACGGCGTTCAGCAGCGTGACGACATCGCCCTTCTCGTAGTGCTGCGTCGCGACCAAGTTGGCGATGCCATTCCAAAACGCCGCCTCCGTCTGGGCGCTTTGCCACACTGACGCCACTTGCGAGGTGGCGTCGCTGGTCGAAAGGGTCACGAGCCTGCGAGCCGCCCAACGGCTCGCGCCGAGGTAGTCACGATCAGCTTGGCCAGGGCGTATTGCATGATCGTCGCGGCCACGGCGCGCGGCATCGGATCCCCCTGATACGTGTAGCCCGGCACGGCCCGGTACATCGCGGACGTGTCGTTACCGCTCGTAGCATATTGAGCGAGGAAAAAATCTCGCGCGGCGAGCGCGTCCGACCCCTCCCATTCCCAAAAGGTCGTCAGCGGCCACAGGTCGATCACGTACGTCATGAACTGGTACTGGTCGGTCAGCGAGAGGGCTGTCTCCGTGCCGGCGTACACGTCCACGTACGTGGACAGAGCTGCCCAGAAGTTCTGCTCGGAAAGATCGGTCCACTGGGCGAGCAGGCTCGAGATGAGTGGCGTGTTGGTGCCGGGCGGCACGACCGGGCCCGTTGCATTGTTCTGGCTCCGGAGCACCGCGTAGATGGCTGCGGCCGCCGATGCGATACCGCCGAACGAACCGAGCGCGATGAAACCCGCGGTCCAGCGATTCAAGCTATAGGTCTGTTGCGCGAGCGTGCTGTCCTGGCCGATGCTCTGCTGCACCTGGTTCCGAGGGTCGATCAGCTCGGCAGGCGGATCGGTGGTGACCATCGGGATCAGGTCCACGGGCAGCGTTGGAAATGTCCGGGCCACGACCGCGTCGAACCGCTGTTGGCTGGCGATCTCGTCGACGACGGCCTGGATCTCGATCTCCGCTTCCGCGGGGCTTGGCGGCGGTGGGATATAACCGCGCGCCGTGTCCTGATATTCTTCTTCAGTATCGCTGTCGTCCGATTCGGACTCTTCGCTGGGATCGGAAAGATCACACATATTCGCACCGCACCTCGAGCCAAGTGGGCGGCTCTGGACGCTGAGATAGCGCACTTGCACTTTGGGAACCAAGCGCAAAACGGTTGCCTGCCTCTCCGGGCCGCGGGCGCTACTGGCGACACCAGCGCCACGCATGGCAGCCGTTACCGAGCGCCCTCAAAGGAGTCGACATCGGCTCGCGTGTACGTATCTCCGGCATCACCTTTTCTCTCGATGTTGGCCGCGTCGGCGTGGGCTACGTGGGCAACTTCAGCGACGTGACAATCGAAAATAACAGGTTCCATGTCACCGGTTCGACGGGCAACTATTGGGGCATTTCATCAGTTGTATTCGGCCCTGGCCCAGCGAGTGTGTTCGATCATCTCACGATCCGCAGCAACACCTTCACTCAGGCGACCTCCGCGGACCTGGTTCCGATCTATCTGCCGGGCACTGCAGCTCGGTCGAGGTGACGGAAACGGCCGGCGTTTACGTTTTTCTTCGCGGTCTTGGCGTTGGCGCCCCCGATACGATTCGAACTTGCGACCTTGGCTTTAGGAAAGCCCCGCTCGCATCGCTTTCTCCCTCAAACTCCTTCACCTAGCCGCTCCCCCCCATCCCCACTAAGCTCGGCGAGCCCGCCATGTCCCGCCGCCTCGCCCTGCCCCTGCTCGCGCTCTCCCTCTCTTTCACGCTCTCCCCCCACCCCGCGAGCGCCTTCACCCACGTAGTCGTCCAAGGCGACACCCTCGCCTCGATCGCCGAAAAATATTACGGCAAAATCCAATACGAGAAGTTCCTCGTCGACGCGAACTTACTCGCGGTTGAAGGCGGCTCCCCGATCGTCAAAGGCATGCGCCTCGAGGTCCCGGCAGCGGGGCACCGCGTCGTCAAAAAGGGCGACACTTGGGAGCAACTCGCAGCGCAGCTCCTCGGCGCTTCCTCGCGCTCGGACGTACTCTCGATGGCGAACGGTTCGAACCCGTGGCTCACGCCGCAAGAGGGCGCTGAGCTGATCGTGCCGTACAATCTGCGCGTGCTCGTTCAGGGTAGCAATGAGACGGTCGTCACGATCGCGTTCAAATACTACGGCGATATGAACAAGGCGTGGGTGCTCGATCGGTACAACAACTTCAATGGGCACAAGATTCAGCCGCACGATGTCGTGCTCGTACCGCTGTCTGATCTGCCGCTCACTGAAGCCGGGAAGAAGGCCGCGCAAGAGTCGGCGGGCAATACGTGTTCCGAGGCGATGGGTAGCGTGCGCGATGCGCAGCGCAAGATTTCGCAAGAGATCCCTGCGTTGATCGCCGACGTGAAGGGCGGCCGTTATGTCGACGCAGCCGCGCGTGGAAGCCGTTTCCTCGCGTCGACCGCGCTCACTGAGAATGAACAGGCGATCGTCAATCGGCAGCTGCTCGAGGCCTACGTGGCGCTCGATGCGACAGGGCTTGCGACGCAGGCGTGTAACGAGTGGCGAAAGCGCGATAAAACCGCGGTTCTGGACCCGGTTGAGCTGAGTCCGAAGATCATCTCCGCGTGCGCGCGCGGTGGCAATTGAGCAGAGTGATGAGCAGCTCCTCCACTCTTCGACAGGGACTCGATTGGGGCAAGCTTGCGCCCTTGCGGTTGCGCGCGAAGACCGTAGCGGACGGCGTGTATGCGGGTGGGCATCGCAGTCGGCGGCGCGGTGCGGGTATCGAGTTTGGTGGACAGCGGAGCTATGTGCCGGGAGATGATTTGCGTTTCATCGATCGGCACGCGCTACTGCGCCACGGCACGTTATTGGTCCGTCAATTCGAGACCGAGACGGACCGCACGCTGTGTCTCTTGGTCGATGCCAGCTTGTCCATGAGCTATCGCGGCGAAGGCGCGCCGGGCGCGAAGTATGCTTATGCCGCGCTGATTGCCGCCGCCCTTTGCAAGATCGCCGTTGGCGCCGGTGATCGCGTTTCGCTCGATTGGTTCGGTGGTGAGCGCACCGTCGAGCTCGCCACCGCCGGCGGGCGTGAAGCGTTCGAGCGCGTGGTCGGTGCGCTGGAAACGGCGCAACCGAGCGCAGACCTCAAATCAGACCTACCCGCGTTGGAACGTGCTGTCGCGCGCGTCGAGCGCCGCGCCGGGCGCGGTTCAACCGTCGTTGTCTTGAGCGATCTCCTCGATCTGCCCGAGGGCGCAGAGGTGGCCATTGGCACACTCGGTTCGCGCGGGAAGACCCTCTCCGTCGCGCGTGTGCTCGATCCCACCGAACTCAGCTTCCCGTTCACGGGTCCGCTGCATCTGCGCGCTCTCGAAGGTGAAGCGCGCATCGAAACCGACGCAGCCGCCGCGCGCCCGCAATACCTCGCGGCCCTCGCCGCTCAAACCGAGCGCTGGTCTGAGCGACTGCTGAGCCGCGGCGGTTCTCTGGTGCCCCTCAACACTGCCGACGATCCGGTGAAAGCCGTTCGGCAAATCCTCGACTCCGTAGGTGGCGTGCTGTGAGCTTCCTCGTTGCTGCCGCGCTCGGCGTTGGTCTGTTCATCGCGATTCCGATCGCCGCACATTTGTTGCGCCGTGGACGCGCGAAGGAGCGCGATTTTCCGCCGACCGCGCTCGTACCCACGTCGCGCTCCGTCGCTCGCGAGCGCGCCACGCTCGAAGATCGCGTGTTGCTCACGATCCGCGCGTTGCTCATCGCGTGCCTGGCCGTGATCGGCGCGACGCCGTTCGTGCAATGTTCGCGCTTGTCGTTGGGCCGCAATGCCGGCGCTTCCGTCGCCTTCGCGTTGGTCGTGGACGATTCGCATAGCATGCGCGAAAAAGACATCGAGGGCCGCGTGCGCTTCGATCGCGCAATGAACGCCGCGCGTGAGCTTCTCTCCTCAGCGCGTGAAGGCGATGCGATCGCCATCGTGCTCGCTGGCAAACCTGCGCGCTTGGCGCTCGCCGCAACCACGGACCTCAATGCCGCTCGCCGCGCCCTCAACGACCTGAGCGAGAGTGATCGCAGCACCGATCTCGAAGGCGCGGTGAGTCTCGCGCGAATGAGCATCGCAAGCGTGTCGCATCACGATAAGCGCGTCGTCTTGCTGAGTGATCTCGCTGGCGCGCCGCTCTCCGAGGGACAGCCACCGATTTGGACCCCAGTCCCGGATCTCGCGACACCGCTCGAAAACTGCGCAATTTTCGGCGCCGAGCGCCGTGGGCGGCGTGTCGCCGCACACATCGCTTGTACTTCGCCGGCCGCGGCTGCGGGGCGTGCGCTCACTGTCGTGGGTGAGAAAAATGTCACGCCCGTGCCGCTCGCGGCGCGCGGCGGCATTCAAGAGCTGGGGCTGGATCTAGATCCGAAGCTCGAGCATCCGGAGTTGGAGCTCAATGGTGGCGACGCGCTGAAAGGCGATGACCGCAGCCCGTTGGCGGCAGAATCTGCGTCCCTCGGCGTGCTGGTCGCGGCGGACGTGAGCAATGCCTCCGCGAAGACGGGCGGGCCACCGGTGCTCGAACAAGCCGTGAGCGCGCTCGAAAGCAGCGCAACGATTCACCCCATCGCACTCTTGCCGGATGACGTGAATGAGTATCGCAACAATGCGCTGCTCCTCTTGGACGATCCAGGCGGCATCACGCCCGAAGCGCGCGGTGCGCTGACGACATTCGTGGAGCGCGGTGGCGTGGCAGTGGCATTCTTCGGACCGCGCGTGGATCAGACTCCGCTCGGTGCCACGCTCGAGCCATTCGCACATGGCGCAGTGCATTGGGACGCAAAGGACAAGAGCGACGTAAACACCGCGTCACTCGCCTGGCTCGGTCCCGAAGCGAGCAGCTTGCAAGATCTGAAGCTGCAAGGCCACGCGGACTTGAGCACCACGGATCTGCTAGGTGGCCGCATTTTAGCCACTTTCAGCGATGGCCCGCCGTTCCTGAGCAAGCGCGAACTCGGCCGTGGCACGCTCTTCACCGTCGCGCTGCCCACCTCCGTGGAGCACGGCAACTTCCCCCTGCGCCCCGCGTTCTTGGCGCTACTCGACTACTTCTTGGACGAAGCGCGCACGCATCGCGGCGCCGCGCAAAGCGTCGCCGGCAACGACTGGACCTTCCCGCTCAACGCCTCCGTCTCAATCGACGGCCCGCGCGGCGCACTCACCGTGCAAGAACGCGCACGCACCTCGGGCAACGCCCAAAAGGTCACAACGCCCACACTCGCCGGCCGCTACACCGTACGCATCGACGATCGCGCCGAAGAACGCGTCGTCACCGTCGACCCAAGCGAGATCACCGCGTTCCCCCAAAAGCCGCCCGCAAACGCCGCTCAAGCGCGCGCGAATGCCCATCCGGGCAGCGTGGACGCCTCGCCCGAACTCGGATTCGTGGCCTTGGCGTTGCTCGCGTTGGAGCTCGGCGTACGCGTGTTTCGCCGCATGACGCGAGAGCGTGGCGGGGCACCCGTCGCCGCAGCTCGATAGCGCAAAGCAAATTTTCAATCACTTCCAGGGCAGCGCCGCGCGCGTTGTGCGGCGTAGCCTCTCGTTGGGTTTTGCGGGCGCATCGAGGCGCGCAACAAATTCAGCATGCGCCTTCGCCGACACCGAGAGCCGCGCCTTCTTGCGCGGTCGCGCTTGCTTCTTGGCTATCGACGCCATGCCGCTTGCTTAGCATACAAATGGCGTATCGCACACGCGGCAGCCCCTCGGAACGGCGCTTTGAAACAGAGCGACTTTGCCTCGCCGAGGTCCCGGGTCACCTACTGAAATTGTCGTTCGAGTTCGAACGACATTTCCCGCGCGACGACGGTCCTTTTTTTGATGGTCACGCGGCACGGCGCACGCCGTCAGAGCCTTCGGCGTCAGGTTCCGACGCGCCGCACTGGCGTCAAAGGCAAGGAACTCTGCAAACTTCGAGGTGCGACGCTGGATCCCGAGCGCCCCCTCTCACTCCCATCCAAGAACTGCATGAGATGTGCGCCGAGTTCGCGTGCGTCATCCTCCGCGCCGTGGATGAAGCTCGATTTACGGCGCCGCAGATAGGGCAATCCGAGCACGTACAAACCGGGGGCAGCGACGACTCCGCGGTCGTGTCGCAGTTCGCCCTTTGCGTTCACGACGGGCACTTTGAGCCAAGAGTAGTCGGGGCGATAACCGGTGGCCCAGAGTACGGTGCGCACGTCTTCGCGAAGATCGATACCGAGTCGCGCCGTCTCATCCACCGCAGTCGGCGCGAAGCGTTCGCGCGCGGTAATGCCGAGCGAACGACCGCGGTGTTCGAGCCATTCGTCGAACGTGTTGAGTAGGCGATTGAGTTTCAGATCGGCGAGTGTGCAGGTGTTGCGCAGCGAGCCAGAAAACTGGGCCTTTCCATCGCGAATGCCGACGAGGCGGCCCACGATTTCTACGCCTTGTTCGCGCAGCGCGTTGAGGTCGAGCGTGAATCCGGGGCTGCCGGTGAGTTGCGGTGAGGGCACGCGGCGTGCGCGGTCGGGGTCTTCTTCTTCTTCGATTCGTCGTTCCAATAGACCTGATGCGAGCATCCACCATTGGACATCTCGACCGCGGTACACGCGGGGCATGCGCACGTGCTCACCCACTGCGAGCGTCACTGGGCGACCGCTGCGTTGCAGCTCGTGCGCAAGCTGCACACCCGTCGCCGAGCCGCCCACGATCAGCACGCGACCGGGCGCGAGTTGTTCGGGGTTGCGATAGTTCAGGGCGTGTAGCTGTTCGATTCGACCGGGAACGCCTTGGGCGATGCGCGGTGTATCGGGTTGGTTGAACGCGCCGGTGGCGAGGACGAGCGCGCGGCAGCGCCATTCGCCCTGTGAGGTTGCCACGCGGTACCCGTCGTCGTCGTGTGTGACGCGGAGCACTGCGGTGTGAGCGACGACCGGCGCGGCCAGCGATTTGGCGTAATTTTCGAGGAATCCGCAGAGGTCCGCGCTGGTCATGTAACCGTCGGCGTCACCGGGGTAGCTGTAGCCGGGCAAGCGCGTGAGCCAATTGGGCGTGAGTAAGCGCAGCGAGTCCCAGCGTTCAGTGCGCCAGGTATTCGCGATCTCGCTGCGCTCGAGGACCACGTGATCGATGCCGCGCTCGCTGAGTACGGCGCTCATCGCCAGCCCGCAATGGCCGGCGCCGATGACGATCACGTCAATGTAGCCGGCCATTCGCTTCAGCATTCGAGTTCTCCCGGCGCACCGCGATCGACTTTGCTCGTGGTAACGGCGACGTCAGTGGGGTTGGTGACGACGTCGAACACAGCGGAGCGTTTTTGCGACTGTGCGACCAGCGCGGCGATCTCTTCTTCGCTCGCGTCGGCGTCGATCTCGTAGTGCACTTTGATGCGATCGAAGCCGTTGCGAACGTCCGGATCGATACCGAGAATGCCTTGGATATCCATGGGCGCTTCGAGCGTCGCCTGCACGGATCTGAGCTGAATATTGCGCATTTGGGCGACCGCCGCGACGCCCGCGGTCAGGCAGCCGGCGAGCGCGACCAGGACGAATTCGACGGGCGTGGCGCCGTTGTCCTCGGAGGCGAAAATCTCCGGATGATCGAGGTCGAATTGGTACGGGCTGCGATGAATTTGTTCGCCGCCCAGGCCGAAGAAGCCTTCAACGGTGCCGCGGCTGTGCGTGCCGCGCAACCACTTGCTGCTTGCGCGCCATTTGAAGCGTGCGGCTTCGGGCGCGCGGCTGAGCGCTTCGCGCGCGCCGAGCAGTGCCGTTACGTTTACGCCGTTTTCTGCGGTCCTCGTTTGCGTCGTCATGTTCTGGGTTCCTCGTGCGAGATGTGAATGTCTCGGTGCAATCACCGGACACCCGTCATCCTGCGCGTGGCGTGTGGAACCCAGCGTGGCAGTGAGCGTGGTATTCCGCGAAGGTCAGGACTTGAACTGGCGAAACGCCCAGACTCGCTCGACCGCGGGCTTCGAGTCGCGCAGGGCGATGCGCACGGACTCAGCATCAGCGGCCGCGCACAGGCAAATCACCCGTCGGCAATCGCTGGCGATGAAGCTGCGCAGCACGCGCACACGGTGATTTTTCAGGCAAATCGCGCCGAGTCCAATGATTGAATCGAATTCTTCGGGCGTGGCCGGGTGTTCGAAGCGAAAGCTCGCCAGCACGTTGGCTTGGGCGAGTTCTTCGAGCGTGAGCCCGGGCGCGTCTTGGACGATGCACGACCAGATGTCCGCTTGCATCAGCCGAGGCGAGCTCCGCAGCGCAATGCGTACCGATTCTAGATCGGGGCTCGTGATGTGGCAGATCATCTGCCGACCATCGACGGACAAGAGGCTGCGGTGCCAATCGATGCGATGGATCGCGCGGCAATCCATGCCGCCCTCGATGATGGCGGTCGCATCCGCGGCGGTGAGCGGTGCGTCGGGGTGACGTTCGATGAGCACTTCGGTCATTGGGCCTCGGTTCCTAGGGCAGGCGGACTCAGGGTCAAGCGTTCGGCAATGGCGTGCGTCCACACCGACGCGCCGCTGTCGCGAATCCGCTCGACTTCACGGTGAAAAAGCGCGGCCGCCGCCTCATCGCCGGAGGCGCCGCGTTCATGCGAAAGCACCGCATTGGCGATCAACATCTCGGTCGCGCGCTCCAATATTTTCGCGTAACCGAGCGCCTCCGTGGCGCGATCCGTAGCAGTCGCACTGCGTCCCCGCTCGGAGTCGATCAACGCGGCGCGAGTCAGAATGTACGCGAGGCGATGTTTCGCGTCGGCCACGCGCAAGTCGGCGAGCGCGCCGTGCAGCCCGCTGTCATCGTCGTCGATGGCGTAGCTGCACAACCCGAAGATGGCGCGTGCAAAGGGTTCTTCGCTGCCTTCGCGCAGTTTGTCGCCGAGCGCGATCAGCTCCTGACAGCGCTCTCGCGCTTCCGCGAGTTTGCCGCGCTGAAGATCGAGCATGATCAAGTACTCGTTCGCTTGGTACTCATTCAGCCGGTCGCCGGCAGATTTACACAGGGCACGCGCCTCGCGAAAGCGTTCTTCGGCTTCATCCAAGCGGTTTTCGTGAAAGCGCAGCATGCCTAAACCGGCAGCGATCGTGTGGTGGCGGAAGCCACTGCGTTCAGCGAGGGCACTTGCCTCCATGAGCATGGCGTCGGCGCGCGAGATATCGCGCTCGATCATGACCAGGCACTTGGCCGTTTCAGCCATGCCAATGATTTGCGCCTCTTGCTGCCCACCGCGCACGACTCGTGCCGCTTGCAGCGTCTGTTCTCGAGCCGCTTTCCATTGGCCCTGGGTCCAACGCACCGTAGCCGCCATGTGGTAGCCGAGCCGCGCGTGGCCTAGCGCGCCGTGATCGAGCGCGCGTTCCGCGAGCGCCGCATACTCGCGCGCAGCGGATTCGCGATCGGCGAGCGGCCCCGCAGCGAGCAGAATGTCGTGCAAGTCGATCTCGGCGCACACGCGCTCCGAGTCCGTGAGCAGCGCAGTGAGCTGCAACCCTTTGCGCGCCAGCGAAAGCGCGTCATCGTTCGCAAAGAAGCGCAGGCACAGTCGACCCGCGGAGATCATCGCCCGCGCGGCCAATCCGGGATCGCCGCTCAAGGTCGCGTGATGAGCCAAATCAGCGGCGCGCCCGAGCTCTTGCGCGCTCTCTTTGTGTAACAGCTCGGCAATCCGGCGATGCATCACTTGGCGTCGCAGCGGCGAAATTTCGTTGTAAACCGCGCGTGCGATCAGCGCGTGGGCAAAGCCCTGCCCGAATTCGCTGCCGTGCAGCATGGCATGGCGTTCCGCGTGCTCCAGCGCGCCGTCGATGTCGGCGCGGTCCATCCCCGACACCTTCATCAATAGCGCGATGTCGATGCGCGGACCGAGCACAGCGGCCCAGCGCAGCACTTCCGCGGCCACCACGCCGAAGCGCGACAGCCGTTCGCGCACCAGATCGTCCAACGAGCCCGCGGTGCTGCCGCGCAACTCCGCTTGGGCAAGCTCGAGCGCCAACAGCGGATTGCCGCCGCACTCGAGGATCAAGCGTGCGCTGTCCGCGCCGGGCACTCGCTCGTCGATCAGCCGTACTAGGGCCTCGCGCGAAAGTGGGCCGATTTCTAGCTCGCTCAGCGCGCCCTCGCGCTTCAAGCCGCGCAGGGCCTGCTGCACGGGCGCATTGTCTCGGAGCTCGCCGTCGCGTGCGGCAAGCAATGCGAAGATCGCTTTGCCGCGATTGCTCCGCATCACATAGTGGAGCGCAGCTGCGCTCGACTCGTCGCACCATTGTACGTCATCGAACACGAGGAGCACGCTGCGCTTTTCGGACTCGCGCGCCACCAACTCGCTCAGCCTCGAGAACAGCCGATCGCGGTTGCCCAGATCGGCGTCGGCAAAGGTTCGCTCGACGAGCGCCGGATCGAGACCCCGCAGAGCGTCGATCCACAGCGAGAATGGCCGAATCGCGTCGGTTTCGAAGGCCGCGGCTTGGAGCACGAACGCGTCGCGAGCCTGCGGGAGCCCCCGCGTCACCTCGAGCAGCCGCGTCTTGCCGACTCCGGGTGCACCGCTCAAGAGCCGCACGGAAGCGCGCGACTTCGAGGAAGCGTCGCCCAACGCTTCCGCGATTTGCTCCATGACCTGCGCGCGCCCAAATAGGCCACGAGTTAGCGCGCTCATCGGCGCAACATCGTTCACGGGAGCCACGGGCTGTCGCAGCGGCGGCGCGTCGAAGCGCGGCGGGCGACGCGCCGAGAGCAGCGCGCCGCTCGAACTTGCGCCAATTTCGCGCAACATGCGCAAGCCGAGTTGATACTGCTCTTCCGCTTCGCCGAACTGGCGCGCGGCATTGAGCAGCTGAATCAACGTCGCACGTTGCCCTTCTTCATACGGCGAGAGCCCGACCAGCGCGTGCGCAAACGGGATCGCTCGTTCGGGTTCAGCGCCGAAACGCGCGACGAGTTCGGTGAGTAGCGCTGCTTGGTCGCGCAGGGCTTGGTCGCGCTCCGCGACGCACCAGGCGTGGAACGTGTGAAAGCTCGAAAACTCGAGCCCTTCCAGCATATTTCCGCGGAAGCGCGCGGCCGCACCAACCAGCACCTCAGTCGACACCTGACTCAGCCCGCCCGCGACGAGCTGCCTGAGTTCCCGCGTGTCGATCCAGATCCCCTCGGCGTCGAAGCCAACGCGCTCGCGATCGCCGAGCACGCGCTCGCGCCCATCTTCGTCGACCAAGCGCCGGAGCTTCGACAAACTCCAGCGCAGCGAGCCGCGTGGATCGTCCGGGATTTCCCACAAGAGCTGGCAAAGTTGGTCGCGACGGAACTGTCGCGACTGCAAACTCAGGTACGCCAGGAGCGCGCGGGTCTTCTTCGAAGGCGGCAATGGCAACACGGTGCCGCTTTTGCGCACCTCGAAGTCACCTAGGAATCGAAACTCGAGCCCAGCCATCGTTGCTCACCGAACCTCGTTGTAGGGCCGAGAATACGGGCCTGCGAGGGGCAATCACAAGCCCCGGAGCCACGGTCTTTCTGCCAAATGAAAAAAACCACGCTCGTTTCCACGGTCGTTCCCTCGCCGCGGTCTCAGGGTCTCTGGGCGAGGTTCGGAACACCGCGCGCAGCTCCACCGCGAGCAGAGGAGAGTCGATGGCCCGTTTCGAGAACATCCTACAAACCATTGGAAATACGCCACTAGTCCGCCTGAATCGCCTGGCACCCGCGGGGGTGAACTTGTTCGTCAAGGTCGAGTCGTTCAACCCGCTGGGTTCGGTCAAAGACCGCATGGCCCGCGCGATCATCGAGGACGCCGAGCGCACGGGAGCGCTGAAACCGGGGCAAACCGTGATCGAGGCCACGAGCGGCAACACGGGCATCGGCTTGGCGATGGTTTGCGCGCAAAAGGGTTACCCCCTGGTCGTGACCATGGCCGAGAGCTTCAGTCTCGAGCGCCGCAAGCTGCTGCGCTTTTTGGGCGCGCGCGTAGTGCTCACTCCAGCAGCCGAAAAGGGCTCCGGCATGTTGAACAAAGCCGTCGAATTGGCCGAAAAGCATGGCTGGTTTCTGTGTCGGCAATTCGAAAACGAAGCCAACGCCGAAGTGCACACCCGTACCACCGCGCAGGAGATCCTGGCCGACTTTGCTGGTGAAAAGCTGTACGCGTTCGTCTCGGGCTTCGGCACGGGCGGCACATTGCTCGGCACGGCGCGCGGGCTCAAAGCAGCTGATCCGGAGATCCGCGTGTTCGCTGCCGAGCCGGACAATGCGCAGTTGCTCGGCAGTGGCATCGCGCAGCCACGCGACGAACACGGGCAACCCAATGCTAGCCACCCGCGCTTTCGACCGCACTTGATGCAAGGCTGGAGTCCCGATTTCATCTCGCAGCTCACCGAAAGCGCGCGAAGCGAAGGGTTGATCGACGCCATGGTCCCCGTTCCAGGCGATGAAGCGATACGCTGTGCGCGCGAGATCGCGACGAAGGAAGGCATCTTCGTCGGCACTTCCAGCGGCGCGACGTTGGCGGCGGCCTTGCGCGTGGCGAGCGTTGCCCCGCCCGGCAGCAACATCGTGTGTATGTTGCCGGATACGGGCGAGCGCTACATGTCGACGCCGTTATTCGACGGCATCGAGGTCGACATGAACGAAGCGGAGCTGGAGCTCTCGCGCTCGACGCCCGGCTGTCGCTTCGACGTCGTGGCGCCGCCGCCCACGCTGCCTTCGCCTGGCGCCGCGAGACCAGAGCCTGTGCCAGCGCTTCCGCGAGACGCAGAAGCAGAGGTTTTCGTCTCGAACGTGATCGAAGAAGAGCGCGTGGTGCTCTTTGCACTCGAGTGGTGCGAGTTCTCTTGGGCGGTGCGCAAGCTGCTTCGAAAGCTGGAAATTGCCTACAAAAGTGTGGATATCGACGCTGTGGCGTTCCAAGACCGCGAGTTGGGGACGCGAGTTCGAGCAGCCCTGAAGCAACACTGCGGCTCGCCAACCATCCCGCAGGTTTACATTGGAGGCACGCACGTGGGCGGCTGCATGGACCTGATCGAAGCCGTGTCCGACGGACGCGCGGATCAACTGCTCGAACGCGCCGGGGCCAAGTTCAATCGCCCCGCAGATCTGAATCCGTATCAATTCCTCCCGCAATGGGTTCATCCGCGAAAGAGCGCGTAGTTCAACGCAAACACAGGGAGCAACACGACATGGCTTTCATCGACACGATCCCCGCCACAGAAGCGCGCGACGCGCTGCGCGACATGTACGTGCGCCAGCAGCTGACTTGGGGCTACGTCCCGAACTACGCAAAGGTGTTCTGCTACCGCCCGCAGGTGATGGCGCGCTGGGGTCAGCTACTCGCTGAAATCAAACGCCCCATGAGCAAACGGCGCTTCGAGCTCGTCACGTTCGCCTCGGCCCACGAATTGCGCCACTCTGCGTGCGCCCTGGCCCACGGCAAAGCGCTCCGCGAGTTCTTCGGCGACGAACAGATCTTGGCCATCGCCGAGGATCGCTTGGACGGCGTTTTGGATGCGGCCGAGCAGGCCATGGTCCGATTTGCTCGCCAAATCGCCCGGGATGCGGCGAGCATCTCCGCGACGCAGGTCGTCTCGCTCGAAAAGCACGGCTACACCGCCGCGGAGATCTTCGACATCGCAGCGACGGCCGCGGGGCGCGCGTTCTTTACCAAGGTGCTGGACGCGCTCGGTGTGTTGCCGGACTCCGCGTTTCTCGCTTGCTCAGCGGACTTTCGCCAGACACTGACGGTTGGCCGTGCCATCGACGAAATGGAGTGCGAAACTGTGGTCGTGCCAGAGATGGGGGATGTCGCATGGGAATCAGGGTGAACACCGTGAACAGTGAAAAAGACGCTGCCGAGACCCGCGACATGCAAGCCCTGCTCTCGCGGCTCGGCTCGGGGTTGGACGAATTTTTGAAGTTCCAACATCCGGATGCCATGCACCCGAGTCGGCATTGGCGTGAGCACTTGAACATTGCGGTGCCCCGTGAGGGCATGGGCATCGAGCGCGTGCTCGATGAGCTGGTCGAGCACGTAATTCCGAATGGTTCGGCGGTGGCTCGGCCCGGATTCTGTTCATTCATCACCACGGGCGGCGTGAGCGCGTCCACGCTCGCGTCCACCGCGGCGAGCGTGGCCTCACCGCAGCGCTATGGGTTCACCGCCTTCAACTTTTTGGAGGAGCTGTCGCTCGAGTGGCTCGCCCAAATGTTCGGCTTGAACGCCATGCAGGGCGTGTACAGCAGCGGAGGCTCGGTCGCGAATCTGCTCGCACTGGGCGCCGCTCGACAAAGCGCGTTCGAACAGATCGGCTGTGATCCTGCTGCGGACGGCGTGGTTCGCCGCGTGGCCGTGTACGCCAGCACGGAAACGCATCACACCATTCAGCGCTCGGCCGGCGTACTTGGGATCGGGCGACGCGCGGTGCGCTCCATCGCTTGTGATGAGCGAGGACGCATGCGCGTGGACGAACTGCGCCGCTCCTTGGATGAAGACGCTCGCGCTGGGATCTTGCCCTTGGCGATCGTCGCGAACGCAGGCACGACCAGCACCGGCGCGATCGATCCATTGGCAGCTATCGCCGAAATCGCCAGACAGCGCGCGATTTGGCTCCATGTCGACGGCGCGTATGGCTTACCGGGGATCTTGGACGATCGGATCGCGCCGCTCTACGCGGGCTTGCAACACGCTGACTCGGTGATCGTCGATCCGCACAAGTGGCTGGGCGCCTCGGTCGGCGTCGCTGCGACCTTCGTGCGCGATCGCGAGCTATTGCGGCGCGCGTTCACGCAAGAACCCGCAGAGTATCTCAAGGGCGCAGCGGCACACGACGACGCGCCCACTTTATCCGCGCATTCTTTGGACGATCTCGGCATTCCCTACTACGACTATGGCGTCGAACTGAGTGCACCGTGCCGCGGCGTCGTGGTTTGGGCACTGTTGCGCGAAATCGGTGTCGCGGGCATGACCGCGCGCATCCGCCGACACAACGACATGGCCGCGCACGTGGCCGAGCTCGTCCTTGCGCATCCGAACCTCGAGCTCATGCAAGAGCCCTCGCTCTCGATCTGCTACTTCCGCTACGTCACGCCCAACGCGCAAAATCTCGATCTGCTCAATCAACAACTGCACCAGCGCTTGATCCGTGAAAATCAGCACCTACCCAGCACCACGCGAGTCAACGGGCACCTGGCATTGCGCCCGTGTTTCGTCGGCGCGCGGGTCGAACTGTCGCACGCACGCGGGTTGGTCTCGGACGTATTGCGTCTCGGCGACGAGCTCGCGGGCGCAAGTGCGGCAAAGCGAGCCGTTTCAGCGGGCTAGAATGCGAAGCGCCGTCCGCGACGCCGAAGGCTGCGACGAGCTTTGTGACGCTCGGTGACCATCAAAAAACAAACTTCGAAGACCGAGACTTTTTAACGCGCGATTCGGCCCGCAATGGTTAGACTCCGCACCCGATGGCCCAGGTTCGGAGCGCGGGAGCGGTGCTCGTATTTGCATTGCTGAGCGCGTTCGCGGCGCACGCTCGAGCACAGGCTGAGATGGATCAACCGCGGGCGGTCGATACCGTGCGCGGCACGATCCGTGGCAGCACGCGCTTCATCGGCCTCGCGGGCGCGTTCGTCGCGATCGCGGATGACACTGAGGGTGTGGCAATCAATCCGGCTTCGACCGCGGTGCGGCTGCCGTATTCGTGGGACGCTTTCAACTTCTCGTTTGGTATCGACCTCAGCATTGCTACGTGGTTGCCCAAAAACGACATCTATAACGCGCCAGAGGGCTCGAGCAGCGGCGGCTCACTGTTCGGCTCATTCGCGATCCTCACGAATTACCGCCACGCAGGCTTCGGTCTGGCGGCAGAAGCCGAGCAGAACGTCGCTACACACAAGGACCAGGAACAAGGCTTTAGCTCCAAGCTGACCGCAAACTTCGGCTTGATGCACCCGGCCATCGCCTACGGCTATTTCGACGGCCAATTGCAGCTCGGCGCAGGCTTGCGCGTGCTCGGCTTCAGCCTCGGTGGCAAGCAAGGCGCGGTGCCGCTGACCGCGGGCATCGGCTACACCGCGGGTCTAATCGTCAAGCCGAAAGGTCAGCAGTTTCGCGTCGGCGCCGCGATCGAGCAACCGATCAACGCCGAGGTCGCGAGCGACGACGGCAGCGCGCCCACCATGGTGCACGTGCCTTGGACTGCCGCGTTCGGCTTCGCCTATCAATTTGGCCGACGAAAACTCAACCCCAAGTTCGTCACCGCCAAGGATCTCGCGCGCAAAAACGCCGCCGGCCGCGACCCCACCAAGGAAGAAGAGAAGCAGGCCGAACAAGACCTGTTCGACGAATACCAACAAGACCAAACCCGATACCTGCTCTTGAGCACGGAGCTCGCGCTGATCGAAGGCAGCGCTGACGTCGCGCTCGGCGGCAAGAACGGGCTCAATCGCACGTTGGTTTCACCGCGACTTGGCCTCGAAACCGAAGTGATCCCGCGTTGGCTACGACTCCGCGCAGGCAGCTACCTCGAACTCGCCACGACGGAAGAAGGCCACTCGCGCCTGCACGGCACCACCGGCGTCGACATCAAGTTGTTCGAGTGGAACGTATTCGGATTGATCGGGAAGTTCGACCATTGGCAGCTCTCGCTCGCAGCGGACGGGGCGAGGTCGTATTTGAATACCTCGTTTAGCATTGGGTTTTGGCACTAGAGGATTGATTCTCGTTCGCGCCACGCGGATGGTTCCGCGCTAGGCTGATGGAAGCTCAGCATGCTCAATCAACCTGTCCGCGGGTCGTCACTCTCTTGGTTTGGAATGTTCGCCATCGTTGCGCTTGGTGCGACGCCCTGCGCGGTGTCTGGTTGTTCGAGTGATTCGGGGAAGGCACCCGGATTTGGCGGCGCGGGCGGCATGCCAAGCACGGGCGGCAGCGCTGGGACGGCGACAAGCACAGCGGGCAGTGCCACGAGCGCGGCGGGCGGAGTGGCAGGTGCGGTGAGCGCTGCGGGTGGCAGTGCGACGGGCGGGAGCACTGGAGCTCTCGGCGGGAGCGCGGGCTCAGGTGTCGCTGGCAGCGTGGGAATGGGCGGCAGTGTGGGCACTGCGGGTAATGTCGGTGTTGGAGGGTCGGCGAACGCGGGCTCGGGTGGCACGGCTACGGGCGCGGATTGCAGCAAGTTGCCGCTTTGTGATTCGTTCGAGGACACTGCGGTCGGCTCGCCGCCGAAGAGTTCATTGTGGACGCTCGTGCCTTCGGCTGCGAGCGGTTCGTCCACGATCGATTCGATCGGGGCGCATGGGTCGATGCATTCGCTCAAGGTCGTGAGCCCTGACCGGCGCTATCTGCGGAACACTTCAGTGATTGGCACGCTCGGCTCGGTCGTCCATGTTCGCTTTTATTTGCGGCTCGATTCGGCGCTCGCCGAAGGACACGGCGGCATGATCGTGACGCATCCGACGATGGTCGATCAGTACAGTCAGCAGAACGAGCTTCGCTTTGGCAGTCAGGGTCAGGTGTTTCACTGGAACACGGACTCGGATGGCGCGAACATTCCTGATGTGAGTCCGACCGGGAACGCGGCCAGCGTGAAGCCGACCACCAACACTTGGTACTGCGTCGAGCTGACGATCAACACCAACGGCCACCTGAACGCTTCTATCGATGGCGTGGACGTGCCCGGGCTGACGGAAGACGGCACGGCAACGCCCAACATCGACCAAGCGTGGGTCGGCAGCGCACCGTCACTCGCGCGCTACACGGCAATGGCCGATTTCAGCTTCGGCTGGCAGAGCTACGGCGGCGGCGCGCTGACGCTCTGGTACGACGACGTGGCCCTTTCTTCGTCGCCGATCGGGTGTCTCTGAACGGCGACGCAAGCCGCTCAGCTGGAAAAATGCGCTATCGTCGACAGCGCTCGCTGATGGCGAACTGCGCCACCGGGAATGCGGGGCCCACGTCCTTTCCGCCGGCTTTCAGCGTGACAGCTGCAAATGAAAGGGTTTAACCTCGGTCCTTACACAGTTGCCCGTATGGAGACACGCTAATGCTGCAACGCGGAGCGGTCCTTTCCGGAAAATATCGGATCGACGGTGTGCTCGGGGAGGGCGGCATGGCGGTGGTCTACGCGGTCACCCACGTGCGCAACAACGCGCGCCGCGCGGTCAAAGTGCTGCACGAAGGAAGCGCGCGCAAAGGGAACATTCGCACGCGCTTCGTGCGCGAAGGCATGGTCGCCAACTCGGTGAATCACCCAGGAGCCGTGCAGATGATCGACGACGGCGTGGCCGAAGACGGCGCGCCGTATTTGGTGATGGAGCACCTGAAGGGGGTGTCTGTCGACGAGCTGAGCTCGCGCAGCATTCCTTTGAGCGCTGCGTTGAACATCGCGTACCAAGTGTTGGACGTGCTACGGGCGGCGCACGAGAACGGCATCATTCACCGCGACATCAAGCCCGCAAACCTGTTCTTGCTGCGCAATGGCCAGGTCAAGGTTTTGGACTTCGGCATTTCGCGCCTGCGCGACGGCGCAGAACCGTTCGATTCGCAAGCCAACGGCTCCGCGATGGGCACGCCGTTTTTCATGGCGCCCGAGCAAGCCCGCGGCGACGCGAGCGAAATCGATACACGGACGGATTTGTTCGGCGTCGGCGCCACGCTGTTCCGGCTGATCTCCGGTACATTCCTGCATACCGGGGAGGGTTCACTGCAGGTGACGATCCAAGCCGCCAATCAGCGAGCGCGCTCGCTCGACTCGGTCGCGCCCGGCACACCGCAAGCCGTCGTCGACTTGGTGGCTAAAGCCTTGGCTTATGACCGCGCCGCGCGTTGGGAATCGGCAGAGGCGATGCAAGAGGCGGTGCGCCAAGTGCACGAGACCTTGTGCGGCCCGATCGAGACCGAGACGCTCGCGACGTTGGTGCTGACTCGGGAATTTCGGCGCAAGAGCCACGCGCGACTCACGGCAACGCGGACGCTCGTGCGCTGGGCCGCTATGGATGTCGCGCCTTCGCCGCTTTCCACGACGCTTCCTGCCGTCGCGGGCGAAACGCGCAGTGTGGAATCGTTCCGTCCAGCCCCGGACTCCGCTCCCGACGCAGAGAGTTCACGCATCAGCGCTGAGCCAGTAGAGCTGGCGGGCTGGACCGGGCAAGTGCCGGTGGCGAAAGTGAAGTCCCGCACGGATGGGAGCCGCATCACGTCACGGTTCGGGAGCTCGCTCAACCAGCGCGTCGTTCAGATCGGCGTCGTCGCGCTCGTTCTGTGCGCAGCAGCACTGTTCGGTTTCCCTCGAATGCAACCGCAGCCGGTCGCAGGCTCAATCAAAACAACGGTCGCCCCGGAAACACCGCTCGTTCACGCAGCGAGCGCGAACGCCGTCCAAGCGCAAACGGCTACGCCCACGCCCACGCCACCAGCGGCAGAGCAACCCGTGAATGCGGCTCGCCCAACACGTCCACATACCCCAGTGAAGCCAACGCCAGCGCCTGACGTGTCTTCCCCCCCTCAGCCCCCGTTGCCTCCGACGACGGCAGCTAGCGCGCGCTTGCATATTCTCCCTGTCCTGATCCGAACAGTTGCCTCTCCCGCGCCTTAGTCTCTCGCGCATCAGCGCGTGAGGCTGCCCTCGCACGTTTGCTTCCGAATCGTCCAACGCATGCGTACGTTTCTCTCGAAAGCTTGCTTCTTTGTCTTGCTCGTTCCCCTGCTGCAATTGGGCGCTCGCACCGCTCATGCAACGGAACCCGAAGTCACCACCTGGCAAACACTGTTCGAGCGTTGCCAAAAGCTGAGCAACGCGGGTGACTACACGGGCGCCCTACAAGCCTGTGAGCAAGCTTACGGCCGGCACGCCGATCCGGGGATCCTGGCCTACAAGGCCCAAATCTACATCGTGCTCTTGCGGCCGGTAGAGGCCCTCGAAACGTTGGAGGAATACCTCAAGTCGCCCGATATCAGCAGCGCTGAGCGAGAGACAGCCGACGCACAACGTCGCTATCTGGAAACACTCATTGCCCGACTCACGGTGACAACCCCGGTCGAAGGCGGAGAAATCCGCGTGGATGGCCAGCTCGTGGATACAGGCATCCTGGCCAAAGGCGTGCGAGTAACGGCAGGTGCACACCGAGTCGAACTCAAAGCCCAAGGCGGGTCGTTCAGTCGTTTCATCGTTTTGCGCGGTGGTGAGCAAACCCAGCTCGAACTTCCGGGCAGCGGCACCCTTGTGCTGCGCTGCGCCGCACCGAACACGCGGTTCTTCGTCGATGGTCAAGAAGTGGACGCCTCGCAAGCAGCGCGCGGGATTGCGCGCCCCGCCGGTCGCCATCGCGTCACGTTCAAGCCCGGTTCGACTACGTCGCCTGAGCAGGAGGTGATCGTGAACCCGGACGAACGTGTCGTCCTGGCATGTGCGGAGCCGCACCCCCGGAGCTTGAACCCGCTCGGATACTGGGTGACTGGAGCGGGTGTTGCGCTTGGAGTGGCAGCGCTGACAACGGCCATCTACAACGGAGCCGAATTCAATCGCTGGCAAACTGCGAACGACGATCTACGCAACGCCTTGCATGACAACGAGCTGACTCTTGCTAAGGCATCACACCGAGCGCAAGAAAATGATCAGCTCATGGAAAGCATCAAAACCAGGCGCAAGGTGGCGATTGGCCTCGGCATTGGCGGTGCGGTCGTCACCGCGGGTGGGATTCTGCTCTTGTTTACCGATACAACGAAGACAACCGAAAAGAGCTCGAGTTCTTGGTTGCGAAAAGTGGCGACTGGCCTGACCGTCGCTGGTGCGACGACCTCCGGGGAGATTGCCTGGCGAGGAGCCTGGTGAAGGTGCCGACGCAAAGCACTCCACTGAGCGCGCTTGCGCTCGGTCTCTCGCTCTTTGGGCTCTCAGCGTGCAGTTCGTTCGATCCGGTCCCAGAAACACACTTCGTGTTGCTCAACAGCAGCACCTACGAGAGCCTCGGAATGACGTCTGGGCCGAGGTGGGTGGTGTATGACGATCAGCACTCGCCAACGTTTTCCTGCACCAACGGCGCCGCGGGTAAGCACGCTCCCGAAGATTGTTCACTCATCTACAAGGAGCCACGATTCAAGGCAGGCGGCCCCAAGTGCCTGTGGGAAAGAGATCCTTCGGATGATGGTGCGTTGCCGGAGCCCGGGCCGGAAGGCATCTGCATTCAGGGCGTGCGTCGCCCCATGCTCCATTGCGAAGATCGCGAAACCGCGCCGGATCGCTGTTTCGACGACGCGGACGGAGACGAATCCAACATGTGGGGCGCAGGCGTCGGATTGTCGTTTAGCGCCGAGGGCACAACGGCATGGAATCCGAACGACCACGGGGTGACCGGCATCGCATTCGAGTTCACTGGCCCTAAGTCCGTCAAAGAAAACCTGCGAGTCGGTATCCCCACGCTGCTGAACGAGTCGGCTGTAGTGTCATCCGAGCGACCACTGACTCGAAGCGACGCGACCGTGATCGACAAGAATGGGAAGGTATACACGTGCAACGGCACGTCAGTCCCGCCCGTCCAACGAACCAATACTCTGGCGGACGTGCGTGTGGATGGCCAACCGAGCACGCTCACCAGCGGACAACACCCAAGCGGTTCGTCGTATTGGCAAGAGGGGTCATCAACCAGTTGGGTTGCTAGTCCGGTGGTCGATGGCCAGAACCAATTCGATTTGAGCAAAGTGTTGCCGCCACCGCTGAAGGATTCCGGCAGCAAGGGCTTCGAGTTCGATCGAACTCAAATGCTGGGCATCCACTTTCAAGTGGCCTATCAAGAGAACAAGCATTCCGAACTGCAGTTCGGGTTTTGTATCAAGAACCTGGCCTTGATCTTGAAGTAGCTCGGCGAAAACCGGTTACGTCGCGAATTCCGCGCACATCCGCACCAACACGCCCGCCGCCTTGCGCCGCCCATCGAACTGCGCACTCAATTCAAAGCCAAATTCGGCTTGAAAGCGGATCCCGGAGGGCGAACTAAAGTGCCAAGAATAACCGAGGCTGTTCAACTCGAGCACGAACAGCTCGCCGCTGTCTGCATCGCGCACGATGTCGACACCGAGCACGGGCACGCGCGGTAGCGCCGCACTCGCACGCTCGGCAAGCGCGATCACTTCCGCGTCGTTCGAAAGCTCGAACGTGCAGCCTTGACCCGAAGAGACGACACTCTGACCGTGGAAGTCCGAACGGCCACGCAGGGGTTCACGCTCATGGTTGGCCTCGATGCGCATGGCCCACAGTGCCTGACCGAACAGCGTCGCGACGCGGTAGCTGTGCGGCCATTCGCCGGTGTACACGAACTCTTGCGCCAAGCGTGGGTTGAACGGGCCACCGAAGTCCTGCCCCAATTGCGTGCGCGGCGGCACCCAGCGCGCGTCGACGCTGCGTTCGATGCGCACGTCCGCACCGCGCGCACCGAAGTCCGGCTTCGTCACGACGTAGCCGCCCAATGCCGACAGATCGGGCGCTTCACCGGGGAGCAAGCGCGTCCAGCGCGGCACGTGCACGCCAACCGCTTCCAAGGCGCGGTATTCCACGGATTTTGCCACGTGTTGCCCCTGGAACAGCGCGCCGCGTCGCGGACGCAATCTCCTCAGCGGCGCCGGCGACACGGTGATCGTCGGCAAATCCGGCGCGTTTGCCGCAAGATCAGCGCCTTTCGCGTCACGCACCAAGTACACCGCGAGTTCCGAGTCCAGCTCGCGCACCCACCCTGAAAGCTCCTCGAAGTCCGCCTGCGTATTGACGCTCGGATTGCTCACCAAGAACAGCACACGGCGAAACACCGCGCTATTCCGCGCTCTTCGCGAGCACCGAGTTTCGTCGCGACCAAACCTCGCGCACCTGCTCACAGATACGCTCGGCTTCGACGTCTTCATAGATCACGACGCCCTCCGACCAACTGAGCACACGAGCGGGACGCGCACGTTCGTCGGTTTCGTACACGGGGATCACGTGCACGTGATAGTGCGAGTACGTTTGCGGCAATTCGACCGCGGCACCGAGCGTGGCGGTAAACACCCGCGCCGGTTTGAAGCACACATCGATGACGCAAGTCGCGTCATACGTCAGCCTCTGCAAATCGGAGTACACCTCCCAAGAGAGCTCACTCGCGCGCTCGACGTGCCGCTTGCCGACGACCAACAAATGGCCATAGCGGCAGGCAAAGCGATCCAGCACCACAGCGCCGTGCTCGCTCTCCGCGACCAGCATCGCCCCTGCGCCGCCATTGGACAGAGCGCACATCACACAGCCACCGCGGCCTGCGAGTAGCTGGTGTTTGTGCGCGCGCAGGTGCGCGAGCGCCGTCTCTTTATCGACGACTTTCACGCTAACCGCCAGGATTGACGGTCAACGGTTCGCCCTGAGGGATGCTGACTCTGAGCGCAGCGATCATGGCGGCCAGGTTCTCCTGACTCGGGTAGTAGAGTTCGCTCGGCAGCCCAAGCGCCCAATCATACTGCCAAAGCGAGCCCAAAGCCGACGCCTCTCCGGCAAACACACATGGCACTTCTTGGGTCCAATATTCGTCAGGCAGCTTTCGACAGGCGAGTTCGACGCGCAGCGCTTCGAGCACGCTGATGTCCGCCTGCAGGCGAGCGGTGATCTCGGGTGTAGCGAGCGACCAGCTTTGCACCATTGCAAGGTTCCCGAGCACGAACTCGCGAAAGGCGACCGCCCCATGCGAGAAGGTCCCGCAGGTCCCCTCGACGCCAGCTCCGTCCGACTGGAAGTAAATCGCGCCAATGCGCTCTGGTTTCGTCAGCGCGTATTCGATGTCTACCGCTTTGCCTTCACCATCGACGACGGCCAGGCCCTGCAACTGACTGTACGTCGCAATCCACGCCTCCGGGTGCAGGGTGATCTGCAGCAATTGATTGCCATACGCTTCACCCGGCCAGCCCATGAGCGTTGCCCAAGGGTTGGGCCACGAGAAGCGCATCTTGGCGAAGGTGGTGCCCGCAAGCGTCGCCGCCAGCTGATTTGCGGGCTTGTCGCCGGCCGCGCCAAACGCGGTCAGTTGCGTCATCGCCAAACCGCGACCTTTATCGGGGCTCTCACTGCGACTGAACAGCGGCCCGCCCGCACGTAGCTCTGCCACCTGCTCGTCCGTGGTCCACGAATACAACACGCGCTGCCCGCCGATCTTCGAGACGACTTGGTCTTCGAGCAGCCGACCAGCGCCGCACGCGGTAGCTCCTCCTGGGTCTAGGATGATGGTCGGGCGACCGCCGGCAGGGTCAATCACATTGGCCGACCCCGCGCTAGCGGCACTCGCGCCGCCTACTCCACCCATGCCAGTTGCGGTCGAGGTCTGTTGCGTGGCATTGCCGCAAGCTTGCGCTGCTAGCGCGATGATCGACGTAATGAGCGTCGGTTGCCAACGGCGACGCGAGCGACTCGAGCGTTCTTTACCCACAATTCACAAGGGTACGGCACGCGCCGCCTCCCAGCAAGGCGGCGCGCAGATTTGCGCGAGTTTACAAAACTATTCTGAAGTAAAAGTTTCGCTACTCACGCCACTGGCTGAATCGCCAACGGCGAAGTCAAAGTAGGTATTGCTCAACCATTGCTCGAGCAGCGAGTGGCTCGCGGCCGAATAGGGCGCGTCGCGCTCTGGGCCCGGCAACTGCATTTTCACCACTGGACTCGCCGAGCTCATGACCGAGAGGTGGCGCACGCTCGCGGCAGCGGTAAAGGCGAAATCCGGCTCGGCGCGCGAAAGCGACGGCGTACCGACGTCGACCGTGAACGCGCCGCCTGCGCGTGCAAACGGCCCGGGCGCGTACTCCGGCGTACCGAAGGCAGCGAAGCTCAGCGGTTTCATGGTGTGCGCACGGCCCCAAATCCAATTGCTGGGATCGCCGTACGTAGCAGACAGCGCATCGTACGCGGACACCAGCGCGAGATTCACTTGCTCAGCGCAGCTGCGCGCCGTGACCAAAGCACCGCTGCCGTTCACGTCATTGCAGAAGCTCGAGCCGGCTTTGCCGTCATCGCTGTCAGCCTCGAGCAAGAGCAGGAACAAGGCTCGGGTCGCTTGCAGATCGTCGACCTTGAGCCCCGCAACGGCGAGATCATCGCCAAAGACGTTGCTGATCAGCGTGCGCAGGAACTGATGAAAAAACAGGCAGCCCTTGGCGTTCTTGGCGACGGTTGGATTCGTGTCGGCGGCGCTCGAGACGGGATCATTGCCGAGCAGCCCCGTGGGGCAATCCCAGCCATTCGTGGCCCACTCGGTGAGTACGGCTTTGGCGGCCGTCAGCTTCGTCGAATCGCCCGCGCTGGTCGGCAATGCCGCCACGTACTCGGTCAATGCCATTCCCGGGCGCGAGACGTGATCGGCCTGAATCGACGCCATATCCGCGAGCGAGAGCTTTCCGTTCTTGGCCAGTGCTTGCTCGATGCGATCTTCGATCCGCTTCGCACGGAAGCCGGTCGGGTCGTTCCAATCCAAACTCAAGTAAGGTGGCTTCGCGAGGGGACTGTTGTCGTCCGAGACGCCGCTCGGATCGCCGTTGGCGGTAAAGAAATAACCGCGCGCCGGGTCCTTGCCCTGCGGCAGCAAGTCATTGGCGATCCAGCACGTTGCAGGCACCGGTGTGGTGGTTGCCGCTGCGCAGTCAGAGGCACCGTCGCCCCACTCCGCGGTGCCGTCACCAGGCAACGGAAACCAGGGCGGAAGCACGTCCCTACCGTGCAGCGCGATATCGGCGAAATTGCGCACAGGCACGAGCGCGTGCGGATCGTATGCGATGTGTCCCTGATCGTCCGCGAGCACGAAGTTCTGCGCGCCGATCGCGTAGTCGGTCAGCGAACTCATGGCCGCATCCACGTCCACCGCGGTGTTCAAACCGAGCGTCGCCCGCAAATCCTGGGTATTTCCCTCGTGACCAGTCCAGCGCACGCTGACTGCGCGGCCGTTCGAATCCGGCGCTTGAATCAGCGGTCCGTGTTCCGGAACCACCACCACCGCGGCAGGCAAGGGCTGCGGCAAACTGAGTGAGTTCGCGTTCACCAACCCGGATAGCCCAGGGCCAACGCGAACCAAGTACGTCTGCGGCACGATCAAAACGGAACTGGCCGTCGTGTTGAAGAGCACGCACGGCGCAGCCGTTGGGCACTTCTGTTGCGGCAGAAATTGCTCGAGATACAGATCAGTCACGTCATAACCCACGACAGTGACGCCCCAAGCCACGTGCGCACCGCGACCGATCAGCGCGCCGGGCAGCCCCGGAAATGTGCCGCCAGTCAGGTTCAGATTGTCCGATGCCGTCGCGGACGTGAGCGTGGCGAGGTGAAACAGCGGCGGATATTGCAGCGCGAGGTGCGGGTCATTTGCCACCATGGCGACGTTGGTCTGCGATTTCGCCGGAGACACGACCCAATTGTTCGACCCCACCGCAGCGCCCGCCGGACGAAGCCGTTCACGCAATGCTTTGAAACGGCTCTGAATCGCCGCCATCGGCGCTTGCCACTTCGCAAGGCTTGCCCCGATCGGCATGTAGGGCAGCGCGACCGGCGCTTGCGGGCCGGGAGACAGCGGGTGTGCACGCTCATTGATCGGAGCCGCTGCGCGGATCCAAGCGTTGAGCTTGCCCAAATCCTGCAGTGGACCACCCGGGCCATAGACCGCGGCAAATTGCGCGTAGGCGGACTCGAGCTCGACGCCCTCCGACAATTGGAACTGTATCAAGCGCATCAGCGCCAGCGAATCCTCGAGCGACCAATCGGCAATGTCACTCGCGCTGAGCGGCACTGGCAACTGCGCATACTCACCGGGTAAGCGCTCGGGCTCGTCGCGCAACGTTTTCAGGTAGGCGTTGATGCCGCCAACGAAGGCGCTCAATCGCCTACGCGTCTGCGCGTCCAGCGCGGTCGCCAAATCTTGCTCGAGGCGATGCCCTGCGCGCGTCACGAACATCGTGCGAAGCTGCACGTCTTGCTCGAGGCCCGCGGGACCGACCAGCTCCGAGAGCATGCCACGCGCCGAATGCCGCAAATAGTCCATCGGAAACAGGCGATCGCGCGCTTGCACGTAGCCTTGCACCGCGAGGCAATCAGTCAGCGTTCGGCAACTGATGTGCGGAATGTCCTGAGCGTCGTAGTTCACGGTCACCGGGGCGCCGAGCTCGGGAATGATCGTGCCCGAAATCACCGTGCCTCCCGCACCGCCTTCGGACGCACCAGACGCGCCTCCCGCACCCGAATCGCCAGCACCCGCGGCACCAGATGCGCCCGCCTGTTCACAATCATCACCCGAACAGCCCGCTTCGGACCCGCCTTCACCCGCGCCGCCGACACCACCTGCGCCACCCTGGTTGCATTCCGCTCCGCGACACCGAGAGCCGTCAGAACCGTTATCACTGCAGGCCGCCGCCAAGATCACACACGTTGCCGCAACGATGATCGAACGCATGAAGCACCCCTGTCGATGTGGGTGCTCTCTATAGCTTGGCCCGCGCGGCGCGTCGCGAAAATCCTCGAATACGCGCGAAACCCTGCGCAATGCAGCCCGTCGCTTCGTCGCATTGCGAGAGATGGGTTGATGGTCACGCGACACGGCGAGCGCCGTCACAGCCTTCGGCGTCGCGGACGAGAAGAGAGGAAGAGGGGACTAACCGCCGAGCGGCAGAGGCCACAGAGATCTGAGAGAGAGGAAGATTGAGTTTGCTCTTCACGACGGTCTGCGACGTGACAACGTGCGCTGCGACCTTCCATTGAGCCCCCCAGATCTCCCTCAGATCTCTGCGGCCTCTGCGGCTCGGTGGTTCAATCTCAGGGAGCGCTCAGATCACATGCGCTGCGGCGCTTCGATGCCCAAGAGGTCGAGGCCCGTCGCGAGAGTTTGCGCGGTCAGCGCGCACAGGGTGAGTCGCGACGCGCGCTCGACTGGCTCTGCTTTGACCACCGGGCACTCGATGTAGAAGGTCGAGAAGGCCTGAGCCAGACTGTATAAGTAGCCACAGAGCTTGTGCGGTTCGAGCGAGGCCTCGACGTCGGTCACCGCGCGGCCGAACGAGAGCAGTTCGAGCGCCAAGGACCGCTCTGCGGGTGCGGCGATCTTGAGCTCGCCGGCGGTAGCGCCACCGTCAGCGCTCGCATCGCGAAGCATCTTTTGAATGCGCGCGTGCGCGTATTGTAGATAGCCGCCGGTGTTGCCCTCGAACGCGAGCATGCGATCCCAATCGAACACGTAGTCTTTGATGCGATCGCTGCTCAGATCGGCATACTTCACCGCGCCGATGCCGACTTGGCGCGCAACCACCGCGCGTTCCGCCTCGGACAGCTTCGGATTCTTATCGAGCACGGCCGCAGCGGCGCGCTCGACGGCTTCATCCAAGAGCTCGATCAACTTGATGTTCTCGCCGCTGCGAGTCTTGAACATCTTGCGATCGTCGCCCAGGATCGAACCGAACGCGACGTGTTCGGCTCGCACGGGCGGCAAAAGCCAGCCAGCCATCTTGGCGACCGCGAACACCATGGTCAGGTGCTGTTGTTGCGTCGAACCAACGACATACAAGAGCCGCGTGCCGCCGAGCCCTTCATGGCGGAAGCGCAGCGCCGCGAGGTCCGTCGCGCCATAGCCGTAACCGCCGTCTTTCTTGCGCACGATCAGCGGTAGCGGCTCCCCTTCGCGACCATTGAAGCCGGGTGGGAACACGCACAGCGCGCCGTCATCGATCACGGCAATGCCGCGCGTCTGCAGATCGTCGGCAATTTCCGACAATTTCGGGTTGAAGAAGCTCTCACCGCGCACGTCCGCGTCGACCAATTCCACGCCTAGGCGCTCGAATACGGCAGCCATGTAGCGCTTCGAGCTGTCCACGAATTGCTGCCAAAGCGCGAGCGTTGCCGAATCTCCGGCTTGGAGCGACACGACGCGCGCTCGCGCTCGGTCGGCAAAGCCCGGATCGGTATCGAATTTGACGCGCGCGGCGCGATAAAAATCTCCCAGCTCACTCGGATCGAGTGACGCTGCCCCGGTTTGCTGCACGTCCACGAGCTGCTCGATCAGCATGCCGAAGGGCGTGCCCCAATCACCGATGTGATTTTGGCGAATCACGGTGTGACCGCGGAACTCGAGCACGCGGCACAAAGTGTCGCCGATGATCGAGGAGCGCAGGTGCCCGACGTGCATCTCTTTGGCGATGTTGGGCGAGCCATAGTCGATGACGCACACATCGAGCACGTCTGCCTTGGGCACACCCAAGTTGGGCGCAGCCAGCAGCTCGGTGAGTGAAGCCGCCAACGCCGCGTCGCTCAACGTCAGATTGATGAAGCCGGGACCGGCCACTTCAACCCCACCAGGAGCGCACAGATCCGAAAGGTCCAGCTCGGCAAGCAAGGCTTGCGCGACGTCACGCGGGGGTCGGCGCAGCGCCTTGCCCAAGCTCATGGCCACGTTGACTTGATAGTGCGCGCGGTCGGAGCGGCGCAGCAGCGGATCAGTGTCCTGATGCTCGGCGCCGAAGGCACGCGACAGGGCGGATTTGAGCCGGGTGCGAAGGAGCAGCTCGGGGTGAGGCATGCCACCTATTACTGCTGTTCTCGCCGCGGGCAAATCTTCCAGAAGGGAGACTGAAGCGGTGATTCCGGACGCACGGCATGATAGTCGACGGCGACATGCGCCGGTCCGTCCTCGCTCTCCCGTTCGTCACGCTGATCTCGCTAGTCTCGCTCGGTTGCCATTCGGCGGGCCCCTATGGCTATGCCCGCAACTACCAACCGTTGAGCGCGGAAAAGAGCGCCCTCGAGGGTACCCGCGAATTCGATCCGGTAATGGCCGAGCGCGACAAAGAGGACTGGAGGAAGAGCCCGGTCAGCTTGTTCGGGATCGTCACTGCCCGCACTTCCGCCAAGAGCGGCGGCGCGTACCTCACGCTCAGCATGCGCACCCTGAGCGAACGCAACTTGTGTGATGATTTCGACGAAGACACCTGTCGCGTCACCGTCAGTGAGCACGAACACGCGACGATCCACGCCGTCGTGAAGCTCGCGAGCGGGGACGAAGTCGGCGAGCACAGCTTGGGCAAAGGCTCACTCGTGCGCGTGGTCGGCAAGCTCACGGACGAAGTCGATCCGGACGACGGCGCCTCCGTCCTTCACGTCAGCTACTACCGTCACTGGCCGCGGCATTTCTACGTCACGACCGCGATGGCCTCGGGCATGACGAAGTAGTCAGTGAGGCGCGCCTGGCGTGGGCGGAACCTCGGGTGGCAACGGCCCTGGGTGATTGAGGCCGAACCCGATATGAAACTGGAGCCAGAGCGCCGCGCCCGATTTGCGATCTTGGTAGACGGGCCGCTGACTGCAGTCGTTCGAGGTTGGCTCACTGCAGCTGACTGCGCGGCGCCCACCGAAGGCGGGACCGAGGCTGCCTTCGAGACCCAAGCGTAGGCCTCCTTTCGTCACCCAGTCGAGCGGTAGAGAAAACCCGAGCATCGAGCCGTAATCGGAGACGTCCGTGCGAGAGAACATCAGGCCCGGTGACATCGCGAACGTGGGTGTGCGCACCGCGGCGTATCCCGCGCTGAACGCATAAAAGAAAGACGGAGTTTTCAAACCCGAAGAAGTGCTCCCGGTTCCGTCACCCCAGCCACCGGTAGGAAACGAGATCTTCGCGGTGAGGCGCACGCGAAGCGCCACGAACACGCCCGCTTGCGCGCCGATGCTCGCGGACTCCGAAATGCGATTCTCCCAATCGGCAGCCACCACGATCGCGTCGAAGAACGGCGTGCTACTGACGGCTGCGTCGCGGCCGTAGCGCGGCGGCGGTGGCGGCGCCGGAACTAACGCAGGGTAATAGCCATACGGGTAGTAGCCGGGCGGAGGCGGCGGATACCCATACGGCGCGGGATACGCGCCGGGCGGTGAAGCGGCACCAGGACCAGGCGCAGGCGGTGGTGACGCTGATGCGGGCGGCAGCGGCGCGGGGCTCGCAGACGGCGCTTCCGAAGTGGGATTCGCGGGCGCGGGACTCGCGGACGGCGTCGGAACCTCGGGGAACGCGACCGCTGGCGGTTTCGACTGCGCGTTCGCCGAGCGGGGTGACAGCGTGAGCAGGGCCAGTAGCGCGAAAGCAGCGAGAAATACGGGCCCCATGCCAAACATTTACGGGCTTCCCCAGCGCTCGGTCAAGCGTGCTAAGACCCCGACGTGCGTCGACGTTTGCCCTACCTCGCCCGACCTTGGTCCGCCGCGTTGCTCGGCGTGGCCTTGTCGGCACTCGTCAGCCAGTCCGCGCAAGCCACCGTTGTCGAGCGCGTCGTAGCGGTAATTGGTGATAGGGCCATCCTGCTCAGCGACTTGAAGGCTCGCGCGCAACCGTTCTTGGTGCAGGTCACCCAGGGCGTGCAGCCCGGCGCGCAACGCAGCGCGGCGATCTCCCAAGTCTATAAAGGCGTGCTCGACAAGATCGTGGACGAAGAGCTGGAAGAGCGCGTCGCCATCCAAGCCAAAGTCACGGTCACCAGCAAAGAGATTGACGACGCCGTCGCGCGCGTCGCGGCGCAAAATCAGATCCCGGTCAGCAAGCTGCTCGCCGAGGCCGCCAAAACCGGCGTGACTGAACCCCAATACCGTGACGAGCTCCGGCGCCAGTTGCTCCAGGCCAAGCTCGTAAACGTGCGTCTGCAAGGCCGCATCCGCGTCACGGAAGAGGATCTCAAGCTCGCGTATCGGAAGATCGTGCTGGAAGAGCGGCAGAAGCTCAGCGCCAAGGTCGCGTTCATCCGCATCCCCGCCGGGAGTGACGGCTCGGGTCGCGCACTCGCCGAACGCGTTGCGGAAGCCGCGCGCAGCCAAGACTTCGCGCAGCTGGCCCGGCAATTTTCCCAAGATCCCAGCACCCGCGAGAATGGCGGACAGCTCCCGGAAGCCAAGCCTTCCGAGTTACCTGCCGCGATCGGCCGTGCGTCGCTCGGGCTCGATGTGGGTGAATCCTCGCAAGTCGTGCGCTTGGGCGACGACTTCTTGATCGTGCGCGTGAATTCACGCGCCGCGTCGCAATTGCCCACCTTCGACGAAGCGCGTCGCGAGCTCGGCGACCGAGTGTACATGGACAAGATGGGCCAAGCGCGCCGCACGTGGCTCGACGGCCTACGCCGCCGCAATCACGTCGAAGTTCGACTCTGAGTCGTTCAGTCGCAAAGTAAGCCGTACACGTCGCGCGCCGCAGTGCCGTGAGTGACGATGCGCTGCGCGGTCCTTAGCTCTTCTTGAATCAGCGCGTCGAATTGTTCGAGCGGCAGCGCGCCTTCGATGCGCCGGCCATTGGCGAAGAAGGTGGGCGTGCCAGTGACGCTCAAGCGCTGACCGAGCTTCATGTCTTCGCGAATGGCCGCGTCATGCACGCCGGCGTGCGCCGAAATCAGCAGCAGCGCGCCGTCCAAGCCGGCCTTGCCGGCGAGCGCGCCGAGCGTGCCGTCATCCAGCGCCTCGGCTTGCGCGAAAATCCCATCGTGAACGGCCCAAAATCCGCTGACCGAGCCACGACGGTAAGCGTCTGCCGCAAAGTTCGCCAAGAGCTGCGCGCCCTTGTGCTGTGGCAGTGGGTAGTCCTTCCAAACCAAGCGCAAGGTCTTGGGGTAACGCGCGAGCAACGCCTTGAGCGTCGGTTCGGCGCGCTTGCAGTACTGACACTCGAAGTCGGAAAACTCGACCAACGTCACCAGTGCATCCGCTGGGCCGCGCGTCGGTGATCTACCGATCGGCGCGCAAGAACGCGACTCGCCAGCGTTGCCGACCCCAATCAAATTGCTGCTCGTGCGCGTGGCATACAGAGCGGCCGAGGGAACGCCGGACGCCGTGATCCAGACCGCGGTACGTTGTTCCTCGCGCAGCAACTGCTCCACTTCGAACGACGTCCGTTCGCCGTCGACCGCTTGCCCGTTCAAGAACGAATAGGGCGTCGAGCGCACGGAAAATTGCCCTGCGAGCTGCAGATCTGCGCGGACCTGCGCATCACCCGCGGCAGATAGATCGGAAAGCTTCGACCCGCCGTAGCCGGCTTCTTGGAGCACGGTCGTCAAGCGCTCGGGGGTCAAGCTCGCGTCGCCTTGCAACGCTCGGTGCAACACGTCGAAGAAGGCAGTCGCGCCGTGAACACGCGCGACGCCCGCGAGGACGCGCGCCGCGTCCAGAGCCTCGGGATGCTCACGCAGCGGTCGATGGCGGAACACGATCCGCAAATCATCTCCAAAGGTGGCTTTGACGCCTTCGAGCGAGCGCCACGCTTTGCGCGTGTGCGGGCAATCCAGGTCGCCGAAAAAGACCCACGTCAGCGGCGCGTTGCGTGTCCCCCAAATCGGCTCGCTGCCGAGCACAGGGAGCGCCGCGCGCGCCTCCTCGGGAAAGCTGCTCGGGCCGGCACCCGGGGCGACGATCGGCGCGTGACGCGCGGAGCGCGGATTGGGCGTGATTTCCGGCTCGGAGGGCGGCGCAGGCTCGACCGCAGGCGGAGGCGCGGCCGTCGTCGTCGGAGCCGGTGCGGGCGGAGGTGCGGCCGCGGCTTTGGCCGGTGCAGCGGGCGCGTGCCGAACCGCGTACACGACCGCGAACGCAACTCCACCGAGCATCAGCACCAGACCAGAGAGCACGAGCAGGATCGCGAGCAGCGGCGAACGCGGCGGCGCGATCGCATTCGGCACGAACGGCTGAAAGTTGCGAGTGAGCGGGGGCGACGGCGGAGCGATGAGCGGAAGCGACGGCGCTGAAACGGATGCAGCGTCCGGCAACGGCTCCAACACCGGAACGGGCACGGGCTCGGGCCCGTTTTCGAGCGCTGGAGGGTCGAGCAACGCGGACGCGAGCGGAGGCGCGACTTCGAGCGCGCGCTGGTTCGCCTGCACGCTGACGCTCTCGACGAGGCGCGTGAGATGAGCCGCAAACGTGCTCACTTCGTGGGGTCGGGCCTGCGCATTCTCGGCCGTCGCGCGCGTCAAATGCGCTTCGATTTCGGGGGGAATTGCCGCTGGCAGTAAGCCGCGCAGGAGCGATCCGAGCGCGAACAGATCGCTCGCCGGAGTCGGACGTTGCAGCGAACTTCGCAGCTCGGGCGCGCGCAGGTTCGGGGGCACGAGCTGGCTCGCCTCGCCCGGCGCAGCAAAGCGATTGGCGAGCTCGGTGACACCGAAGCCGAACAATACCTCGGCCTCGGGGCCTTCATTGATGAGCTCCGGGAGGAGCAAACCATAGGCGATGCCCTGGTCGTGCAGCGGCGCGAGCGCCGCCGCGATGCGCGATGCCAATGCGGCAACGCGCTGCAAAGTCCAATCCGCGACACCAACGTCCGCGACGCTCCCCGACGCGGGCGCCGTAAACGCGACGTAGCCCTGTCCGCGATCGAAACCCGCCGCCAGCGGGCGCGCCAAACCGGGGACGCTGAGCCCAAAGCGGCGATGACGCTCGAGCGCCTCCACGAGCTGCGGCGCGCTCGCCGTCAGCGCGATTCGAATCACCCAACACGTTCGACCGCTGGTCAGGTCCTGCGCAACGGCGATGCCCTCCGCGGCGGGAGCGAAGTCCCGGAGAACCCGGAACCGACTGTCAACCAGTGCGCCGCTCATCAGCATACTTTGTCAGTTTGACACGACCGCCGACGGTTCAGACAGCTTGGCGCAACGGAAGTCATGCGTGGCGGCATTTAACCCAAGTTTTCGCCGGGAATTGCAGTGTGGCACGCCCTGTGCTCAAAGGAACCCGCGAGAATATGTTCAACCTGCGCAGAGTGTTCGCGTTGTGGGCGGTCGTCGCCTTTTTCTTTGGCTCAGAGGGTCCGGCGAAAGCCCAGACTGGGACCACCGGCAGCGTGTCGGTCTCGATCCCCACTACTGGCATCACGCGCGTCAAACAGGACTATGCCGGCAAGGTGTTGATCTCGCAGATCAACTACAAGGACTGCCTCAACGAGGACACCTTCAAGTTCTCAATCAACTTGGGCACTGGCTACGCCAGCGGCGGCTACTCGCTCGAGATCTGGGCGGGAACGAGCTGTGAGACCTCGACCAATCGCACCTCGGCGACCACCGCCACGTGCTGGCTCATCAATTCGGTGACGCCGAACAACCCCGTGATGACCATGGATGCGCCGGTTCGGACGATCCTCAAGGGTCGTACCGGGGGCTCCAATATCGGGACGGGGGACTCCAGCGGCACTGGTGGCACCGGTGGCACGGGTGGCACCGACGCTACCGGCGGTACCGACGCTACCGGCGGGATGAATTCAGTAGGCGGAAATGGTGGCACGGGCGGCGATACCAGTAGCTCGGGCGGTAACTCCGGAATACCCAATGACGCCCCCACGGAATGCACGCCGACCTCCACCGCAGTCGGTGCACAGAAACTGTCGCTCTACTTCTTGCTGGTCGATGGCAACCAAGCGCTCGGTGGCCAGACCACGTACGGTGTGACGTACAAGTTGGTCGCGCCCGCTCCGCCCACCGAAGTCGGTGCCGAGACGGGCGAGAACATCGCGGTCGTGCATTGGACGCCTACCACCATGCAGCCCGATCAAACGATCGACGGTTATCAGCTCTATTGCGACCCGGCACCAGGCAAGGACGGACTGACTGACTCCGGCATCGACTATAACCCGGACGTCCTCCCGACCGAATGTTTTCCCACGATGGTGTTGGTTGAAGGCGCGCGCCCAGACGACAAATACAAGTGCGGTTCGGCGGCAAAAACTGCGACGCGCGCGAACGCCACGAATTTGATCAACAATGCGCCCTACAACATAGCGGTCGCGGCGACCGACACTTATCGGAACATCGGCGTGATCTCGACGCCGGCGGCATGCGGTATTCCGCAGCCGGTCACAGGCTTCTTCGAGGCGTATCGGAACGCGGGTGGTGAAGCTGGCGGCGGCTTCTGCAGCTTCTCCCGCCACGCTCGCCCCGTGCTGCTTTTCACTGTGTTGGGACTCGGCTTGGCCTTGGTACTGCGACGGAGACGCGCGACGTGAAACGATTGCTACTGGCTCTTACCTGCGGTCTGCTCGGCTGGTCGCGTGTGGCTTCGGCACAGACCCGAAGCGTGGACGAATTCGGTGCTTACGGACCGAACCTCACGCGTGATGGCTCGCCGCAGATCGGCGCTTTCGAGATCCGCGTCGGCGCGTACAACCCGCGCGTCGACAAGTCGGTGCCCAACGGCACACCGTACGCCGACACGTTCGGCCACAGGACTCGCTACATGGTGGGCTTCGAGGGGGATTGGCAGGTCCTGCGCATTCCGCATCTCGGCACGCTCGGCCCGGGCCTGGGCTGGGGCTTCACAAGCTCCAGCGGCAAGGCGGTCTTGACCTCGGATCCAACCCAGAAGTCAGGCGAGAGCACCACGCTCTCGATCATGCCCATCTACCTGGTAGCCGTACTGCGCGCGGACGTCTTCGCCCGCGAGTTCGGCATCCCGCTCGTGCCCTACGCGAAACTCGGCATGGGCACCGCCCTGTGGTGGTCGAGCGACGGCGGCGAAACCGCATACGCCGGCAACGTCAAAGGCACGGGCATCTCGTACGGCCCCCAATACGCCCTCGGCGGCATGTTCCTGCTCGATATCCTCGACCAACAAACCGCGCGCGACGCTGACGTCAGTCTCGGCATCAACAACAGCTACGTCTTCGGCGAGTGGTACGGCAGCGAGCTCGACGCCTTCGGCTCCAACAAACGCATGAATGTCGGCGCCAACACCTGGGTCGTCGGCATCGCCATCGAATTCTAAGACCGCACCCGGGGTGCAGTCACTTTTGACCCATGCCGCACCCGGGGTGCGGTCATTGGGTGACCCAGGGCGCGCTTGGGCGTTCTCGGCCCAGCGTGGCCTCGGTTGCTGCCTGATGACGCGCGCGCGGTTCGACTGATCCGGCACTGAGCGAATCTGCTCGGGACGGAGAAGGTACATGCAGGGTGTCGCACGCGCATGCTCGATGATTCTATCGCTCGCTTGGCTCGGCTGTTCGGCGGCCAGTTCGACACCCGACGACGTCGGTGACGCCGGCAGAGGCAATTCGCCGGGAAGCGGTGGAACCGTAAGCGTGGGCGGCAATGCGGCAAGCGCCGGCTCGGGCACGACCACGGGCGGCAGCGCGACGACGGCACTCGGTGGCAACGCGAACGCAGCCGCTGCCGGGTCGGCTGGGACGGCAAGTGCGAGCGGCAATGGCTCGGGTGGCACCAGCGCTGGCACCGGCGGAACCAGTGGCGCGGGCGGCAGTGCCGGAAGCGGTGGCAAGAGCGGAGGCAGCGCCGGAACTGGCGGCAAGAACGGAGGCAGTGCTGGCGCAGGCGGCAGCAGCGCGAACGGCGGCTCGGCGAACGCCGGCAGCGGCGGCACCGGCGCATGCGATTGGTCGGCACCGCCCGCCAACGTATCGGCGTGGGTCAACGAAAGCTGGAGCTCCGAGCTTGGCACCAACATCAAAAATCGGAAAGCCTGGAACTTGGACAACGTGATGTTGAACAAGGGCTCGATGAACCTATGCGTGCGTTGGGGCGCAACCTCCGCAGTTCCCGCCACCGTGCGCATGAACCTCGCAAGCACGATTCAGCGCTGGTTCAACGACTGGTTCAAGGCGCTCGGAAACTACGGCTGCTTCCCGTACGGCAATGGCATCACGGTCAAAGTCACCGGCTGGGCCGTCAAACCCGGACAACAAGCGCTGCTCACTGGCATCGATTCGAGCATCCCCGTCTACACCGAGACCGACGACCAAGGCGAGCCCAAGTGCCCCGACGCTTGCTCGTCGTTCGTGCACTGGGACCACAAGTTCACCTCGTGCCCCGGCGGTGACGCGAATCACAGCGACTATTGGCTCTGGTTCGACGATGCGATCCCAGAGAGCGGCGCGGCCGCCGTCGGTGGCGACTGGGGCCTACGCATGCCCGTCAGTACCTTCGTTGACCACTTCAATGACACGAGTTTCTTGATCTGTGAGCACGAGATGGGCCACGGCTTTGGCTTCCAAGATTACTACTCGTGGACCGGGTCTACGCCGAGCGGAGGTTCACTGATGATCGTCGGGTCAACCGGTGGGAAACAGTCCCCCACGGTGGGAGACACATGGCTCATCAGGCGCACGTGGAAGGAAATGGTTGCGCTGCGGGGTTGGTGAAACTGAAGCGTGGTTTCGCGCTGCGGGCTTTTTAAGAAGGACGCGCGGCGCCTGCGGCGCGTCCTTCTCAAAAAGGCCGCAGCCCGGAACCACGCAGCCCGGAACCACGCTCCAAGCTCAGCGAGCTCTCAGCAACCGGTCAATATGCTTGTGTTCCCAGGCGAGCGCGCGCTCGTGGTAACGGAACTCGCGCTCCCGCGTGGCGAACTCTGGGGGATGGATCAGGGTGCGGCCGCCAACGCGAACCTCTGGCATCACGTGGTGCAGGAGTTCGTGGAACACGATGTAGGAGACGAAGTACCGGGGGACCCACTCGGCGTCCAAGACGGGGTGGACCCGAATGAGACGCTCGGAGGCGCTGTAGCTCCCGAGCTTGATCGTGCGGCGTTGCTTGGCTTCGCCAGCAGGGCGGGTGCGGCGACCCCAGGTGATCAAAACATCCCCAATGCTGCCACCGAAGTAGGTCTCGTTCAGTTGAGCGAGGATCTCGCCCAGGTCGTGGACGTGACCTTCGGCTTGGAGCTTGACCGTCGCACGGCGCGAAGCGCGAATCCGATGCGTATTGGTCGAGATGAAGTCACCGATGACCTGCGAGGCCTCGCGGTCACCGTGGACCACGTAGGCCACCAGCGCGTCCAGAATGCGGGGCTCCGCCCCCAAAAACATCATGTTCACACGGACGCGCAGGCGCCCGCGCGCCCGCGTCTGCGTCACCATGCGGCGGCGATTGTCCGTAACGCCAAGCTGCACGGGACCGCCGAAGGCAGCCTCTAGCCGTCGCTCCAAGCGCTGGCGTGCGCCTTCATGAATGAAGATCTGGGGCCCGGAAGGCAGGAAGTAGAGCGGGACCTGCGCTTGCCCATCCGGGATGCGTACGGCAGCCGTCGCCATACGCGGCACGGATGCGCGCGCAGCGCGCCGCCGACCGACACGGCCAACGGAAGCGGGGAGCCAGGGAAAACGCAGTTGAGGGGCCATAGGAACGAACGCAGCGAGCTGCCTGAAATTGGGACTAAGGGACGAGATCGATAGCGTCAAGGAAGCGAAAATAGTTCTGTCATTCTCAGCACTTGACTACGAAAATCTAAGCGACCGCTACGGCACCCCTAACCCCGCGAACCCCCACGACTTCCCGAGGCCTGGCAGGAGTTTTGCGCCCACAAATGGCCTCCCAAGGCCCGCGGGCCGAGAGAGCGAAATATCCCAACAATCCGAACAAGTTATCCCCAGAACCGACATCCCCTCACCCGCCCTACCGTGCCCTCGAGTCGTGTTCGCCGACGTGCACTCACACGCAGCGTCAGTCATGGCGCAGAACTTCGGTCTAGCTGACCGTCATGGCTAGTGCCGCGGCGCAAACGAACAGACCCGCGCGACGAGCAGAGCTTGGCATTCGTGCTGCTTGCACGACGGTTAAACTCTGCTCGCCGCACGAGCTGCTGGGAGTGTTTTACCCCTTAGCTTGGGCGGACGTTGCCGCGCTTCGCGTTGGGGTTGTTCGGGCCGTTCTGGCCGTTGGTAGCGGCACCAGCATTGGAGGCGTTGCCCCGAGCACCAGCTGGGGCAGAGGACACCGCCGCCTCACCTTTTCCCGACGGCTTCGATGCCTCAACGGGGCCAGGAGCATTCACGTTTGGCGTTGCGCTTGTGCCTGCCGTACCAATCCCGTGGTGGAGCAGCAGCTTCTGCTCGATCCGTTGCATCAGCTCCGGATGTTGCTCCAGGTAGGTGCGGGCGTTGTCGCGACCTTGACCGATACGTTCACCGTCCACGGAAAACCAGGCGCCGCTCTTCTGAATGATGTTCAGGTCGGACGCGAGATCGATGATTTCCCCCGAGCGGCTGATGCCCTGACCATAGAGGATATCGAACTCGACCTCACGGAAAGGGGCTGCGAGCTTGTTCTTGACGACCTTGACCCGCGTGCGATTTCCGACGGCCACTGGGTCTTTTCCGGCCGCAATGCTCTCTTTGATGGCGCCGATGCGACGAATGTCCAAGCGCTGTGAGGCGTAGAACTTGAGCGCGTTGCCACCCGTCGTCGTTTCGGGGCTGCCGAACATGACACCGATCTTCATGCGGATCTGGTTGGTGAACATGATGATGCAGTGCGAGCGATTCACTGAGCCCGTGACCTTGCGCAATGCTTGGCTCATCAAGCGGGCCTGGAGCCCGACGTGTGAGTCACCCATGTCCCCTTCTATTTCCGCCTTGGGCACGAGCGCTGCCACGGAGTCGATGACGATCAGATCGACCGCGCCGGAGCGCACTAGCATGTCCGTGATTTCCAGCGCTTGCTCGCCGAAGTCGGGCTGGCTGATGAGCAACTCGTCCGTCTTCACGCCAAGCTTTTTGGCGTAGGTGATGTCGAGCGCGTGTTCGGCGTCGATGAACGCCGCCACGCCGCCTTGGCGCTGCACGTTGGCGATGGCGTGCAGCGTGAGCGTGGTCTTGCCGCTCGACTCAGGACCGTAGATCTCGATGATGCGGCCGCGCGGGTAGCCGCCGATGCCGAGCGCGATGTCGAGCCCCATGGAACCGGTCGGCACGACTTGAACGTCACCGCCGATCTTCTCGCCATCCTTCAAGCGCATGATGGCGCCGTCGCCGAACTCCTTTTGGACGCTGGCAATTGCGAGTTCGAGCGCTTTGGTTTTCGGCTTTTCGTCCATCATCGGTGCGACCTCTTCGAAAGGGGTTGTGCTCAACCCGTGGGGAAGCTTGTACTGCTCGGCTGTTCAGATGTCAACGCTGAGCGCCAAGCTCGGACATAGCCTGGCCACGGCTCGGCGCCGCTTCCTCGATCGGAAAAGCCTGCTGGGACGGGTTTGCCCGGCCTTTATTTGCTCCAGTCACACGTTTCGGGGCAGTCACGCCCACCCTCGGCGTGGGCTCCCTGGGCAAGCCAGTCGAGCAGGGTGCTGCGCTGGGCCTCGGTTAGCGGCTTGACCGGTGGGTCCACGCTCGGGTCACCGATTTCCGGCATGGTGCGGTTAGTCACCGCTTCCTCCATTTTTTCCCAAACGAAGGAGGATGACGATGATGTTGGGTACCGCAGCTGCGTGTCTTCGTACGTCATCAGCGGCATTGCCGCGCCATGTAGCGTCGGGTCCTGGTGACACTGCTGACAGACGCAATTGATGACTTTGTAGGCATCGCACCACGGAACGAGGGCCGCGGTCGCGCCGCCACCCGCGCCGCCAGAACCGCTACCCGCAGTCAGATCAGGATTGTCGCCACCGCCCTTCCGCTCCGTATCCTGATCGCCACACCCGGTGTGGAGCGAGAGCAGTGCGGCTGCAAACGTCGTTCCAATCAATCGGCGAGTGGACCTCGCGAATGCGGTCAGCATGGGTAAGACGAAAAAGTGTAGACCAAGCGCGAGCGCTTCGGCACTGGCGGATCACGACCGGCCGAGAAAATGGGCGAAACCATGCCCGCGTCGACAGATTTATCCGTCGTGACTCGCGGCGCCGTAAAAAACTTTGTCGCGCATCGTCCATCTCGGCCGTCACGCAAAAAGCGTGAACCCGAATCTCAACCCTCACGCGCGGGCGCGCTCGGACTTCACGGTCGGCGTTACGATGCGGCGTACTTCGATGCGTTCGGCGCGTCGCGCGCTGGCGCGAGCCACCGAGAACTGAAAGCCATGGAACTCGACGACATCGCCGGTGCGCGGCACACGCCCCACGAGATCGGCCACGAAGCCGCCCACGGTCACGGTTTCCGCGTCTTCGTCGAGGCCCAAGATTTCGAACAGCTTGCGCGTCTCTGCTGATGCGCGACACACGAACACGCCGTCGTTGCGCCTGAAGATCCGTTGATCGACGCGATCGCTTTCGTCCTCGATCTCGCCCACGATCTCTTCGAGCACGTCTTCCAGGCTGATCAAGCCCTGCGTTCCGCCGTACTCGTCGACGACGATCGCAATATGCCGTCGCTCTTCTTGAAAGGTGCGCAGTACCTTCTCGAGCGGTGCCGTCACTGGCACGACCAACAGCGGGGTTTGCAGTTTTTCGAAGTCGATGTCTTCACCCGTGGCGAGCGCGCCATCGCGGAAGAGCAAGTCCTTCACCAAAATCACGCCCTTGGCATGATCGAGGTCGGCGTCGGGCGTATACGGAAAGCGACTGTGTTGTGAGCGCCGAATCAGATCCAGATTTTCCTGAATCGTGCGCTCGCCGGACAGAAACACGACCTGCGCGCGCGGCACCATCACCTCGTATGCGGTGAGCTCGCGCAGCGCCGTCGCGCCTTCGATCATGTCTGCGACGCGACCGGCAAGCGCGCCTTCGGTGCGACCGAGCGCGACCAAAAGCCGAATCTCTTCCAACGAGGTGACGGGGTTCTCGCGGTTGCCGCGAAACAGCTTGGCGACCACGCTGGTCAGAAACAAGAGCGGCTTGAGCACGACCGCCAGCCCGGTCACCCCGTAAGCCACGGGCGCCGCGAGCTGCGCCACGTAGGACACGCCGATCGTCTTCGGGATGATCTCCGAGAACAGCAGCACGGAGATCGTGAACGCGAGCGAGAACACCCAGAGCGAGGACTCGCCCATGACGTTCACGTACATCGCGCCACAAACCGAGGCGCCGACGGTGTGAGCGACCGTGTGAAACGAGACGATGGCCGCGATCGGCACGTCGATCTCGCGCTTGTACTCGCGCAAAATGTCGGCGGCGCGGGACTTACCCAATGCCTCGATTTGCGCGTGCTGCACGCTCAAGATCACGGCTTCCGCGATCGAACAGCAGAACGAGATCGCGAGCGAACCGAGAACGGTGAGAACGAGGATCAGCATCGGCGCGGCGCGCGGTCACTCGAGCGCGGGCGCGAGCGTAGCCGAGTGGCTCGTCTCACGCGAGAGCGAGCCACCTTCGGCCCTAAAACCGGCGAATTGCGGGTGAAATCAGCCGCGCGGTGCGCCGGCGACCAGCTGTTGTTGCTGCTGTTGCAAGAACTGGGCGACCGCGCGCGAACGCTCGATGGCGAACTGCTTGACCTCGCGGTTCGACGAACCAGCGAGCGCGTTGAGCAACTTGGTCACGCGGTCCAACTGACGCTTCTGGAACAGCGCTTCGAAATAGTTGTTCGCCAGGCGCACGTCGGTGGCCATCTTGGCCTCGTGCTTCTGCAAGAGCGCGATCACGGCGTCTAGATCGCCATTCTGGCCGTACAGCGCGGACAAGCAGATCAGCGCCAGCGGGTCGTTCTCGTTGCGCTCGACGGCCTTCTTGGCCCACACCACCGCTTGGTCGCGCGTGGAATCATCTGCGGAGTACAGGCCCTGCAAGGCGATGAAGGGCGCTGCGGTCTTCTTGTTGGCCTCGGCTTCCGAAAGCGCCGTAATCACCTTGGTCGCGGCTTCTTCGCCCTCGGCTTCTTTTACGTGCGTGAACAAGTAGGCCCACGCGTCCACCGCGTTGGGGTCGATCTTGAGCGCCTGCTCGATCATCGCGCGCTCGTTCACGGGGTCCTTCTTACCTTGGAAGACCTTGGCCAGGTGCAGCACCGGCAACGGGCTCTCGGGCAGCAGATTCTGCGCGCCCTTGAGCGTGGCCTCTGCCTTGTCGAACTTGCCCTGTTGCAGTTGAGTGATTCCGAGACCCAGCCAATCCTCGCCGCCGCCGCCGAGCGCGACGATCTTGCTCATGACCTTTTCGGCACGCTCGAACTTGCCGTACTTCATCAGCTCCTGTACGAACAGGCGAGCACGGTTCAGATCGTTCGGATCCTCGTTCCAGTGCTTTTCCAGGCCAGAGAGCAGATCGTCGAGGCCGATGGCAATCGGGCGACCTTCTGCATCTTGCACCTGTACTGCAGGGCCGTTGAAGCCGAGCAGTTCCCACATCTTGTCGATCTCGAGGGCAACCGGCCCCTTCTTCATCTGCTCGTTGAGCTCATCGCTCGGCTTGCTCAATGGCAACACGATCAGCGCGTTACCGGGGACGCCCCCGGGGAAAGCGCTCACGGGTGCGACAATCGCCGCACCGCCTTGCAGATTGAGGTTGGCGGCGGGGCCGTTCGGAGCACCAGGCGGGGTCGGTTGAGTCATCGGAGGGGAGATTGTCTAGCAGTGCGCTTCCAGCTGGGCAATAGTGGCCCGCACATGGCGAGTTCTAGGTCGACCTCCATCCGCGTATTGTCGCTAATCCTGGCCGTGTTCGCGCTTTCGGTGACGATTCGCGCACACGCCGACACCTCGATCATCAAGAACCCTGGAGACCATTCGCGCTACTACTTCGAGCCCGAACCGCACCTGATCTTGGGCTACGTGGACGCCCCTGGCACGGCCAGCGGAGCCGGCATCGGCGCTGGCTTTCGCGGCACCGTGGTCTTGGTCAACAACGGCTTCGTGCGCACCATCAACAACTCGGTGGGCATCGGCTTCGGTGTTGACTGGGTGCACTACGGACACCGCAACGACTGGTGCAATCCGCAAGGCTGTTACAGCAACGGCAGCGTGAACAACCTCTGGTTCCCCGTCGTGATGCAGTGGAACTTCTTCCTGAGCCGCCAATGGTCCGTCTTCGGCGAACCCGGCCTGGCCATCCGTTACAGCGGCTGGGAAGGCGGCCACGACACACAACTCGAACCCGCAATGTACGTCGGCGGCCGCTGGCACTTCTCCGACTCCATGACGCTAACCATGCGCCTCAGCTACCCCACCGTCTCCGTCGGCCTCTCCTTCATGTAGCCACACACCGCGGTGTAAGAGGAAGAGAGGGACTAACCGCCGAGCCGCTGAGGCCACAGAGATCTGAGAGAGAAGGAGATTGGGGTTTCCTCTGAGCGGACGGCTACGTCGTGACAACGTGCGTTTCGACGTGGATTGAGAACCCCAAAATCTCTTTCTGATCTCTGCGGCCTCTGCGGCTCGGCGGTTCAATCCTCAGGGAGCCGTGCAGGGCTCACTGGCCTTTGACTGCGTGGTTGATTGCGCGCAGTGCTGCGGCACTGTGCCGGGAACGGTGTGGTGGTTCGAGGTGCGTTGCTGGGTTGTGAGCGCCCACTCTTTGAAACCGCGGAATTGCGCGCAGATCTGCGCACAGATGGCGATACGGCTGAGCTACGCTATATAGAGGGACGCTCATGAATACGTTCGTGCTCGTTGCGATCCTCGGCCTCGCTCTCTTGATGATCGTGCACGAAACCGGGCACCTGTTGGCCGCGCGGGCGTTCGGCATGCGCGTGGTGCGCTTCAGCATCGGTTTTGGGCCGCCCCTGTGGCGCTATCAAGCGCGCGGTAGCGAAACGGTGTACCAAGTCGCGCTGATCCCGTTTCTGGCCTACGTGCAGATCGCGGGCATGAACCCGTTCGAGGACAACGATCCGGAAGACAAGTCGAGCTACGCGAACGCTTCCTTGATCGGGCGCATCTCGGCCATCTTCGCCGGTCCGCTCGCGAACTATTTGTTCGCGTCGGTGCTGTTCTTCGCGGCGCTGATCATCGGCGGTAAACCCGTGCCCACGACCTCTGTGGTCGTGATGGACGGTCCAGCCAAAGCTGCGCAGATGAAGAAGGGTGATACCATCCTCAACATCGACGGCGTGCAGGTCACGGACTGGGAGCAGATGCGCAAGCTGATCCTCGCGCGACCGAACAAGCCGCTCGATATCGAAGTGCTGCGCGGCAAAGAGCATCTCACGCTCAAGGTCACTCCGCAGTTGAAAGAGGGCGGCGGCAAGATTGGCGTTTCGCCGATCGAGAAGCAGGTGCCGATCGGCATGCGTGAAGCGCTGTCGGCGTCCGTGCGCTTGCCGTTCAACGTGGTCGAAGAGTTGGTGTTCGGGCTGTCACGCATCATCACGGGTAAGGACAAGCCAGACTTCAAGGGCCCCGTCGGCATCGTGCGTGAAACGTCCAAGGCCGCGGAGCGGAGCACGCCCGAGTTTCTGTGGTTTTTGGCTGCGCTCAGCGCCTACTTGGGCGGCTTCAACCTGCTGCCCTTTCCCGCGCTCGATGGCGGTCGCCTAGCGTTCCTCGCTTATGAAGCGGTCACGCGCCGCAAGCCGAACGCGCGCGTCGAAGCGAACATTCACGCCTTTGGGTTGATGTTGCTGATCGCGCTGATCACGGTCGTGACGTTCCGCGGGAACTGAGTCGAGAGTCGGCGCGACTCGTCTTCCGCTTGGTTGATGCGCCGTTCGATTCAGGCAAACGCGCCGCGGGCACACCTCCGAGCACGTACGCCGTGAGGAAGCCGGTGAGTTCACCGACCAAGCCGTCCACGTCGAGCCCGGCAGGGCGCTCGAGCAAGTGCGCGAGCATCGTGGCGCGCACGGATTGGAAGATGATGAATGCGGCCGCTTCGACGTTGTTCACGCGCAGCGGCGCGCGCGCGGCCAAGAGGAAGTGGCGCACCAGCTCGATAACTCGCAGATCGAAGGCCTGCACTCGTTCGGCCTTGGCAACGCGCAGGCCTTCGATGGCCAGTACCCGATGAAGACCGGGTGACTGGGCGTACAGGTGCGCCAGGCCGCGCAGCGCTGCGGTGACGGTCTCGATCGGCGCCTTGCCCAAATTGCCGTCGGCAAACACCGACTGCATTACCGCCATCGTGCGCTCGAACTCGCGATCCTGGAGCGCATCGAGGATCGCGTCGCGATGAGAGAAGTATTGATAGAGCGAGCCGATGCTCACCCCGGCAACCTCGGCGATGCGTGTGGTCGTGGCGGCTTCGAGGCTTTCGCGATCGAGGATTTGCGTCGTAGCCTCCAGAATCGCGCGGACGGTCTCTTTCGCCCGCGGTTGCTGGGGTCGCTTTCGCGCGCTGGGTGCCATACGGAGCTTCCGGCGACCGTTCTACACTGCGATCGCGCCGCTGTCGTCGAAGAGGCGCGCGGTTAGCGTTGGACGGGCTGCTTTGTTCAACGAAAACCGACGGTCGAAACCATCCAAGTTCTTGTGAACGACCGCTTGGAAGCACTCCGATGAGCCCTGGAGCGCGATGCGCCACGACCAACCGAGGAACAAATTCCAAAGGCGATACCGGCGCTCGCCGTAGGTCGCCGTCACTTTGACGCGGTTCGCCTGCCAGTTCTTGTGCCAACGTTGCAAGGTGAGCGCGTAGTGAACGCTCACGTTCTCTACGGAGTGAATGCCAAAGCCGGCCTTCTCCATCACCTTCGTCATTTCGCTGAGCGGCAGTGAGGCGTCGGCGCCCGGGAAGATGTGCTTGTTCATGAACAGCCCCCAGACCATGTCCTCGGCGCGCATGCCAACCGGCGGGACACCGAGCGGGCCGCCGCGCCGTAGACCGCACCACTGAATCAAGAACAAGCCGTCGTCTTTCAGGCGTTCGCGCACCACGTCGAAGTAGCGCGTGAGGTTCTTCACTCCCACGTGCTCCACCATCTCGAGGCTCACGATGCGATCGTACTTTTCGTTGGGGATTTCGCGGTAGTCGAGGCAGAGAATGCGCGCGCGCTCGGCCACGCCGTGGCGCGCGATGCGCGCGTTGCCGAACGCCGCGCCAGTCTTCGCGAGCGTAACGCCCGTGACGTCCGCGCCGAACTCTTTGGCGGCATGCGCAGCGAGAGTGCCCCAACCGCAGCCAATATCGAGCAAGGATTGACCTCGACCGAGCCCGAGCTTTTGGCACACGAGATTCATTTTGTTTCGCTGCGCTTCCTCCAGTGACTCGTGCTCACTGTGGAAGATACCACTCGTGTAAATCATCGAGTCGCCGAGGAAGGCTTCGAAGAAGTCGTCGCCGCGGTCGTAATGGTCGCGCACGATGCGTCGATCTTGGGCCTTGGAGTGAATCAACCACTCTGGGATCATGCGCGTGACTAGAAAGCGCACGTGCCCAGGGGTGATCGTGAAATCGACGAGTTCGTCGCGCGAGTCGAGGAACCCTTCCAGATCGGGAATGTCGACCGCTCCGTCTACATAAGCCTCATGCAGCGTTTCCATCGGCATGGGCCCTTGCCCGTAACGACGTTCGAGCTGCTTGTCCACGAACACCACATGATCCGAAAATCTCGCCATCCCTGCGCTCCTCCTCACCCGGAGTCAGTCCTGAAAAGGACCTGCTCTGAGTGGGAGATTGCGGGACGAGCGACGTTCTGTCTATTCGCCTTCCTCTCACTTTTGCGCCACGTGGCGGGCCTGGGAATAGCAAGCGCGGCGAGCACAATCAGTGCTGCCGCGCGCGTGGGGCCTCACGTTTTGGTCGACGCAAGCCGAGCGAAATCAGCGCATTCCGCCGGACGCGAGCAATGTCTCTCCGGTGAGCCAGCGTGACTCTTTCGACGCCAAGAACACGGCAATGTCGGCGATTTCGTCGGGTTGCCCAGCGCGACCAAAGGGCGTTTGGGCGACAATCAGCTTTTCGAAGTCTGAACCAATGATGCCGGCTGTGCGCGCGCCCTCGGTATCGATCATCCCGGGATTGATCGAGTTGACGCGGATCTTTCGCTGTCCAAACTCACGCGACAGCACGCCGGTGATGGCGTCGACGGCGCCCTTCGTGGCGGTGTACACCGCCGTATTTGGCGGCGCGGTGCGACTCACCACCGAGCCAATGTTGATCACGCTGCCGCCCTCTGGCAGGTGCTTGGCCGCAGCTTGGCTAACGAGCAACAATCCGAGCACGTTGGTATTGAACATGCGATGAAAGCTGTCCTCGGTGATCTCTTCGAGCGCGCCGAACTCGTAGATACCCGAGTTATTGACCAACACGTCGACTTTGCCGAACGCCTTCAACGTGTCGTCGATCAGCGCCTTGGCTTCGGCCGCTTTGGAGACGTCCGCTTTCACCGCGATGGCCTTGCCGCCCGCTTCCGTTATCGACGCGACCACCTTGTCGGCGCCTGCCTTACTGGAGGCGTAATTCACGACGACCGAGGCCCCCTCGGCACCTAGCGCCGTGGCAATTGCGGCACCGATGCCCTTGGATGCCCCAGTCACAACCGCCACTTTTCCCGTCAATTTGCTCATTTTCGATCCTTTGTCCGTGGCCCAGAAGGCCGCGCTGTTCAATAGTTCTAAACTACGGAACAATTGAACTTCGTCAAGGGGTGGCTACACTCTTTTCATGAAGCCGCTCGTTCACCCAGCGCTGGAAGACATCACCGTGGAGGGCATCCTCCACGCGCTGTCCGATCCGACGCGGGTCGAGATCTTCGCGAACATCGCTAACTCGAACTGCGCGCCGACCTGTTCTGCGTTCCTGACCGTAGGGGGCAAGACGGTGCCCAAGTCCACGCTGTCGCAGCATTTCAAAGTGCTGCGCGAAGCCGGCCTGGTGCGCTCCGAGCGATCGGGTGTCGAAATGCAAAACTCGTCGCGCTGCGCCGAAATCGAGCGGCGCTTCCCCGGGTTGTTACCAGCGATAGTGGGCGCCCTCATGGCACAAGCCGGTGAGCGCTCCGCAAAGAACGCGAAGAACAAAGCCAAAGCCAAGTAGCAACTGGCGCACTGCCGGTGCCGAAGGGAGGCGTGTATGTTAAATTCACCCCACTTTGGACATGGCAGCCGCACCCGCTGAAGTCATTCGCCCTCTGCGCCGCGTTGAATACGACCAATTGGTCGCGCTCGGCGTGTTCCAAGACGAACGCGTCGAGTTGCTCGACGGAACGATCTACGCCATGAGCCCGATCGGCATTCCGCACAACTACGCCGTGCAGGAGCTGAACGAGCTGCTGGTACTTGCGCTTCACGGTCGCGCCAAGGTACGGCCTCAGATGTCGTACGCGGCCTCTGATATTTCAGAGCCCGAACCCGATCTCATGGTCACCCCGTTGGTGCGCTGGGACACTCAGCAGGCCAACGAGGCTCTGCTGATCATCGAGGTGGCGGAATCTTCGCTCGCCCACGACCGGGGCCGTAAGCGACGTTTGTACGCGAGCTGCGGCGTACCTGAGTACTGGATCGTTAACCTGCCGGAGCGTTGCATCGAGGTGTACACGGCGCCTGAAGGCAACGAGTACGCTCGCGTCGAGAAGTACGAACCGGGCCAAGCGATTCGCCTCGGCGCATTCAGCGATGTCGAAGTGCGTGTGTCCGACGTCATGAAGTAGCGCGCCGCTACTTGAGCACGGCGCGCACGTTCGAGACGCAAAGGTCGAACGGCACGGTGGCGCTGGCGTTCGTGACGACCGACCATTCGATGCTGATCACTCGGACGCCTGTATGCTCGAATCGCCTCCGCGATAGCGCTCAGGGACGGGCGCCAGGGCGCAACACGCCCTCGATCTTCCCGGCCGAGAGCGTCCAAATCTCGTCCGCGAGTTCGTGCGCCAAGGCGTGTTCGTGGGTCACGAGCAGAATCGTGAGGCCCGCGCCAGATGTACTGTGCGCACCGCGGGCGACTCGGCGCAGCACCTCGCGCACCTCCTCGCGCAACTCGGGATCGAGCGCGCTGGTTGGCTCGTCGAGCAAGAGCACGTTCACGCCTTGCGCCAACGCGCGCGCAATTGCGACGCGCTGTTTTTGGCCGCCGCTGAGCTGGCGCGGCATCGCGTTCGCGCGCTCGGAGAGGCCTACCTCTGCCAGCAATTCACGAGCGTGTGCCTCGGCTCGAGCACGCGCGGTGCCCCGCGCGACGCGCGGCGCGAGCGTCACGTTGTCGAGCACGCTCAAGTGCGAAAACAGGTGAAACTCTTGGAAGACCATGCCCACTTTGGCACGCAACGCGTGCAGAGTGCGCGGATCGTGCGCGCCAGGCTGCAGCGCGAAACCCGCCACTTCGAGCGCGCCCGCGTCGAACGTCTCGAGCCCGTTCAGGCAGCGCAAGAGCGTGCTCTTGCCCGAGCCGGAAGCGCCGAGCAACGCAACGATCTTGCCCTCCTCGACCGTTGCGTCGATGCCGGCGAGCACCGAGTGGCCCGCGAACGCTTTGCGCAACCTCGTGATGCGGATCATGCGCCTTGGTACCTGCGTTCGAGCCAAAGCGAGAGCCGCGACAAGGGAAAGCTCATCGCGAAATACATCGACGCACACAACAAGCCCGGGACGACCCAATCACGCAGTTCGACCGCGACGATGGTCATGCGCTTGGTCAGCTCGACCACGGTGATCACGCTGACGAGCGATGAGTCCTTGAGCAACGCGACGAAGTCATTGGTCAACGCGGGCAGCGCAATGCGCAGTGATTGCGGCAAGAGCACGTGCCGTAGCACTTGAAAGCGAGACAGCCCGAGCGAACTCGCGGCTTCGGCCTGGCCACGCGGCAACGCCGCGAGCGCGCCACGGTGCACCTCGGCCTCGTACGCCGCATAGTTCAACCCCAACCCCAAGACTGCGGCCTGAAGCGGCCCAAACCGAACCACTGACGACAAGCCGTAATAAAGCACGTACAGCTGAAGCAACACCGGCGTGCCACGAAACAGTTCGACGTACGCGGTCGCGAGCGCGCGCGAAACGCGACCACCGTGCGAACGTGCCACGGCCAAGAGCACGCCGAGCGGCAAGGCCAAGCCGAACGCACACACAGAGATCAAAATCGTGATCAGCGCGCCCTGAACGAACAACCAGAGCTGCGCCGCTGACAAACTTCGAGCACTCGCCGCTGCGGGCTCGGTCGAGGACACGCTCGTGTTGGCAGATGCCGCCGTCGATGGCACAACCGTCGCTGACGCCGAAGGCGCGGCGACCGGTGCGCGTGCGCCGAGTTCCTCCTGACGCGCGTCCCACAGCCGCCAATGCTCGAGAATCCGGCGCAATTCGCCGTTTTCGATCAACCGCGACAGCGCCGCGTCGACGCGCGTCGCCAGGTCGACATCGGCCGGGCGCATGCCGATCACGTACGTGCCCCGCGCCAAGTCTTGCTTCACGCATTGCAGCCCGGGTTGCGCGCAGCCGTAGCGATCGGCGATCACGTGATCGAGCAACACGCCCTCCACCCGACCGTGCGCGAGATCCATGTACGGCTCTTGCTGGCCTTCATAAAGCACGACCTCCGCGTGCTGGGCTTGCAGCAAATCTTGAGCCACGGTCTGGTTCAAGGTCCCGATGCGCCGCCCGCGCAGCTGCGCAAGCGCGTGCAACGGCGAGCCAGCGCGCACCGCCAGCGTTTCTCCGTACACGAAGTACGGCCGGCTGAGCCGCAACCGTGCTCGGCGCGCAGGCGTATCCTCCAAGCCGTTCAACGCGACGTCGAAATCGCCCCGCTCGAGCGACGGCACCAGGTTCGACCAATCATTCTGGTGAAATTTGGCGCGCACGCCGAGCTCACGCGCCAGCGCGTCGGCAATGTCGACTTCGAAGCCGATGATCACGCCGGGCTGCGTGGGGCTCTCGTACACGTACGGCTCACCGCCCTGCAGATCCGCACCCCAGCCGAGCTCGCCACTGGCGCGCACCGAGGCCCAATCCGCGCGCGCCAAAGCCGGCGTCAAAGCCGCCAATACGAAGCAAAAAACCGCCCAGACGCGCACGCGAACCCGAGCTTACCATGCTAGCCTCGCGCTCGTGCGCGCCTTCAAGTCCGCTTCGCTCACGGCACTCGCGTTTACTGCGATTGCCGCGCTGACCGCCTGCCGCACACCCGCCGTCGGCATGGGCGAAGGCCCTCGGGAATACGTCGCCTCCGACTATGAGCTCGTGCTCAAGACATGGACGCGCAGCGAGCAGCTCACCACCGTGAGCGCGATGGACAACGTACTCACCGTCACCGCCACCTACGAGTCATGGGACTTTCGCTGGGCGTACGCGGTGCGCTACGCCGAGGACTATCGCCTCACCGTCGATCAGCGCCACGCCCTGCTCGAGCGCTCCCTGGCTGAAACCCGTGAAGCGCACGAATTTTACGTCGCGCTCTACGCCGAAAAGCACAAGTGGAACGACCTGACCGCCAAAGAGCCCGCATGGATCGTCCGCCTCTTGGACGATGAAGGCACGGAAACGGCGCCCTCCGAAATCCACACCATCCGCAAACCCGGCGCGATCGAGCTCACCTATTTCCCCTACTCCACGCCCTGGCGCAGCGCCTTCCGCATCACCTTCCCCAAAGTCCGCGCCGACGGCCGCCCCACGATCTCCCCCGCCGCCCGCTGGTTCGGCCTCCGCTTCGCCGGCGCCCAAGGCAACCAACAACTAGTCTGGGAAATCGAGCCCCCCCACAAACAATTCGCCCACGTCACCACTCACCCCCCAGGGTGAGAGTGGGGGCGCTCGCAGCCCAGCATCGCACCTCACAGACCGCCCTGTTCCCGACCCAGTTCGGCAACGACGTGCAGCGACGTAGTCCTGCGCTCAGGAACACTCCATGATTTGAACCGCCAAGACGCCAAGACGCCAGAAGAGGGAGAGAAGAGAAAGATTTGGGGGTTTGCGTTGAGCGACGGTTCCATTCTTGGAAACGTCGCTGGCGGCGCATCGCGACCCGAATGAATTTCGCTCGCGAACGACAAGGTTGCGTACGACGTTTCTCAGACGCGGTTGCACACGGGCAGGGCAAACCCAATCCCTTCTCCTCTTCTGGCGTCTTGGCGTCTTGGCGTCTTGGCGGTTCAATCCTCTGGGAGCCGCACCAAGCTGCGGTGAGGTTAGCTTGCGAAGATTTCGAGGAGTGGCGGGACGCTGAGCAAGAGATCGTGGGCGATGCTGCGGGGGGCGAAGAGGACTAGGGCGCCGCCTTTGCCGGCGAGAGTGTCGGCGGGGGCGGCGCCGTTGGAGAGGACTTGGGGGCCGAATAGGAAATCACCGGGGCCGAGTTCGCTTTCAACGTCGTTGCCGGACATGATCTCGAGGCGTCCGGCGGCCATGATGTACATGCCGCCGACGGGTTTGCCTTTGGAGGTCAAGAGCTCGTTGGGGAGCAAGCGTTTGACCTCACAACGATCGGTGACCATGGCGCGCAATGAGTCGTCGAGCCGTTCGCCCATGGGGCCCATCGCGACGCCGGCGAGTGCTTGGAAACGGTCGGCCAGGACTTTCAGATCCTCGACCACCCATGGGTAGTCGCGCACGATGTTCTTGAGCAGCTCGGCGTCCCACACCGCGACTTCAGTGGCGTCTTCGCCGGCGACCAGCCGTAGCACCACGCCATCTTCCAAGTTGCCTTCGCTCCAGACGATGTCGCCTTTGGCCACGCGCGCGCAGGCCAAGTCGGCAATCGCGGGCATGACCTTGACGCTGCCGCGGACGACTAGCGCCAAACCGAACGAACTGATCTCTTCGTCTTCGCTCAGACGCTCGATGCGCGCTTCGCGAGCGAGGATCGTTTGACCTTCCGGCGGCACGTCTTCGAGACCCCGCACTTCGCCGAGTAAGACGTCTGCGACGCGCGGATCGGGGTCTATCTCTGGAGGCGCGGGCGGCGTGGGTGCGGCGCTGCCGAGCATCGACAACGGAAATCGATTGGAGTCGATGTGCGGCTGCGTCGGCAGCTCTTCGGAGTCGTAGGTATGGCGCGCGGGCGCTGGGGCGGTGGGCACGACCGTAGGTGCGGCGCTGGGCGCGACGCTCGGGGCCGCGCTGGGCGCGACACTCGGGACGTCGAGGGCGTCGTCCTCGATCACGTCGTCCTCGAACTCTTCGTCGTCGAGGACCGCTTCTTCGTCGCTCAATTCGACTTCGCTGTCGCGCAGCTCGACTTCGCTGTCGCGCAGCTCGACTTCGCTATCGCGCAGCTCGACTTCGTCGCGGAGCTCGACCGCGCTAGCCCGGAGGTCGAATTCACTGTCGCGCAGAGAAACCGCGCTTTCGCGCGCGGACGACACCTCGAGCTCCGGCGCGTCATCGTCGACGTCGTCCTCGAGCACGATGTCTTCTTCGAATTCAGCGTCGTCGACCGGCGCGTACGAGGGCTGCGGCGGAGGAACCGAGCGAGGCGGAGGCGGAAGCGTAGCGTTCTTCGGTGGAAGCGACGTCACCGGGGGTAAGGTGGAGCGCTTTTTGGGCGGCAACGACGAGGTCGCGGCCGGCATCGAGGAACGCACCGGTGGCAAAGGCGAGCCGAGCGGTGGCGCTGTCGGTCGCGGCGGCAGCGACGAACCTCGGGGCGGCGAAGTCGGGCGCGGTGGGTGCGATGAACGCACCGCAGCCGGAATCGCCGTCACGCCTGCATCGTCTTCGTCGTCGTCCGCATTCAGCAAATCATCGACCAGCTGATCGCCGGGCTCGAAGCGCGGCAAAGGCGCGGGCGGACGGCGCGAGCCTTTGCCCAGATACGCAACGAGATCATCGGTCATGCGCCGCAAATCGGAGGCGCGCCAAACCTGACCCAGCTGGTCCGCGGACTCCGCGGCTCGCTTCAACCAAACGATCGCGTCGGCTTGACCAGCGCGCGTCCACTGCACCTTCGCGGTCTGCAGTGCCCAGGCCACGTCGTCGTCGTCGTCCTCGAGCGGCTCCGGGAATGGCGGGTGAGGCTCGGTCATGGGGCGAAGGCGGGGGTCATGGCGCGCTCGGCAACGGTTACGAGAATAGTTGCCGAAGCTTACACGTGTTCCATCAACGGCGGAAAGGGGCCGTGCACCCGACAAAATGCCGAGGTTTAGTGCGCGTGGACCAGAATTTCGCGATCTTTGGCGCCGTTTGGCGGTCCGACCATGCCGCGCTTTTCCATCATTTCGACGATCTTGGCGGCTCGGTTGTAGCCGATGGTCATCTTGCGCTGCAGCCAGGAGGTCGAGCAGCGCTGAGT